>OCTX014571870.1_pt1 | contig 35927 bp, 30 predicted proteins | sample 1539691 | NCBI WGS metagenome assembly OCTX01 (sample SAMN02144231, study PRJEB22623) | gut metagenome | biome: sheep rumen | host: Ovis aries | place: New Zealand
CCCGCCGAGTCACAAAAAACAATTAACATAACATCATTATGAAAACTAAACTTTTTACCCTATTGCTCGCTGTAGCAGCAAGCGTAGAAACTATGTGCGCCGCAATTACTGTGCGCCTTAATCCGCAGAGTTGTTCAAGTTGGTCAACAGTCCGTTTATGGGCATGGACTTCCGAAAATGGCATAGAGACGAACCTCTTTGATGCCTGGCCAGGGATAGTTATCAATGCAGACGAAGATGGTTGGTATTCGTATACATTTGACAATGCGATTACTAAGATTAACATTATTTGGACGGATGGTAACAATCAAACAGTAGACATAACAAATGTGTCTGAATCTACTTGTTATTCCCTGAATAACACATCGGGGAAATATATTACTGCCACAGTTATCAGTTGTCCGGGCGATGACTCAGGTAGTACAGAACCTAATCAGGGGAACTCATCAATGCCAACCGACATTCAGGAATATACTCAAGATGGTATTGTGAGAGAAACACAGTTATCTATTCCTATGACATATTTGGCATTTCAGATAGGCTGTTCTGCTTCAAGTTCTATAGGAGTAGATATCTTATCTCCTTCAGGAACTAATTACACTATTATAGGAACATCGTATACTAACTGGGGCGCAAATACGTTCCAAAAGTATCAATATTTCAATCCTGTTTCATGGTGTTACTCCATTACTACTATTCAGAATGGATACGCTTTCTTCGATTTGCAATCAATAGAACAAGGAACGTGGACATTTCGGCACATCCAAAGTCGAGCGGGTGAATGGTACTATTATCATAGTGCCCAGACCATTGCTGAAACTATAGTTGATACCGCTACTATTTTCCAAGATTGTAACCAAAATGGCATAAATGCAATTATAGAACAAAAAAATAGTATCAATGGACATGAATATGTAGATTTGGGGCTTCCTTCAGGTCTCCTTTGGGCAACATGTAATGTAGGAGCAGAGATGTCAGAGCAAGTTGGAGGTTATTATGCATGGGGAGAAACACAAACCAAAACGAGTTATACTAGTGCGAACTACATATACGCCAATAATCCTATCTCATTAAGCAATATTGCTGCTACTGAATATGATGCTGCACGCACAATTTGGGGAAGTGAATGGAGAATGCCATCTGAACAGGAATGCGATGAGTTATTATCATATTGCACTTGTAAAGACACCATTATAAATGGAGTAAATGGCAAATGGATAGTCGGTACTAACAACAATCATATCTTCATACCTCGCTCAGGCATTGCTCAAGAAGATCGCATAGATGATGATGGTGAGGGACACGTTGGCTTTTGGACAAGTACAGCTTGCGGCTCATCAACTGCATATCGTATGTGGGAATGGAGTTATATTTCATATTCATGGAGATGGCAGGCTTTACCAATACGTCCAGTTTGCTCAAAGGTAGCTACAACTCAATCGACAGCATTAACATCACCAGATTATATCATAACGCTCAATGCTACTGGTTGCGAAACACCAAACACTTTTGCTTGCACCGATGGTCAAGAAGTTACAATTAAGGCTATTCCGCAAGAGCATTATCATTTCGTGCAATGGAATGACGGCGATAAGAATGCAATCCGTACAATTGTAGTAACAAGTGATACAACATTTACGGCAGAATTTGCAATAAATCAATACACAGTTGAAGTGCTATCGGAAAATAATGAAGCTGGGCTTGTTACGGGAAGTGGAACATTCGAGGCCCTTGCAGAAGTAACCATTATGGCTGCTGTATGTAAGGATGGTTATCAATGGGATAGATGGTCTGATGGTATTACATTGGCTGGTCGCAAAATAACTCTTACAAGTGATACTACACTTACTGCGTATTTTATGACAATTCCAGAGGAACACTGTATAGAAGTTGGAGTTAACGATGAAACACTTGGTCAGGCTGACATTCTTATCCAAGCAGTTCCAAATGAAGGTGCAACATTCGTAATGTGGTCAGATGGCGACACCACTAATCCGCGAGTTGTTACTAATTCAGAGATTACATCTTATACAGCTATTTTCACAACTATATCCACTGATACACAGGAACTACCAAATGCGAATGTGTCTGCCCATAAGCTGATACGCGAAGGGCATGTATATGTCCTCCGTGGAGACAAAACCTATACCCTCACGGGACAAGAAACAATCGTGCCGTAAGGCTAAGAGATTCAATAACAGGCTTGGCGGGATTAGCTTCCCGCCGGGTCACAAAAAACAATAAACATAACATCATTATGAAAACTAAACTTTTTTCCCTATTGCTCGCTGTAGCAGCCAGCGTGGGAACCATGTTCGCCAACCAAGTTTGGCCAATTATTATGGATGAAACAACATTTGCAACTTGTAACTCTAATTCAACAGTTGTTGCTGATTTCAGATTCAATGATGTTGATCGTTTTCTGTATATATGGGACGGTACTTATGATTTTGTGGAAAATACTGATGGATACGTGTCTTTGAAAGTTGGGTCTCAAGGATGGGCAGGAGCCGGTTTAAGTCTGGAAAGTGGCAATAGTTGGCAGGCTGCAGAGCAACTACGTGCAGCGATTGTTGCGAATCCTGACAATTACTATCTTCACATGGCAATCAAATCAGAGGATAATTCTAGCCATTGTTTTTATCTTTTTAATACAGAAGCAACAAAATTTGTATTGGGAAACCATAGCGTGTATGATGGTCCTGTTTATAGTGACTTTACTCGTGATGGAGCATGGCAAGTATTTTATATCCCAATGTCAACATATGCTTCAGCCTTAGCATCTGTTACATGTGGAGAATATACGAAGAATATGTTTGTAATGCTAAGTGAAGGAGTTCCGGGAGCAATGCTTAATTTAGACGCAGTGTATATTTGTGACAGAGAATTTATGGAAAACTACATAGGTTCCCAATATTCGATTACTACAGAATCTTCTAATCCTGAATGGGGCGCAACCGCCGGTGACACCACGGTAACATATATGAGTGAAGCTGAAATTTCAGCGACACCGAATTATGGCTATCACTTTGTTCGGTGGAATGATGGTAACACCTCGAATCCTCGTATAGTGACCGTCCCCGGGAATGGAACCTATACTGCTATTTTTGCCAAGAACGTGTATTACATCACCAAGAATGCGGAGCATGGCTCTATTTCCGGCAACAGTTCAGCAGAATACTTGGATTTTGTTACGTTGACTGTCACTCCGAATTACGGTTACCATTTCACACAATGGAGCGATGGCTTGAAAGATAACCCGCGTATATTCCAAATAACGAGCGACACCACCTTTACGGCAGAGTTTGCGTATGACCGCGTGGGAACGTGTGGAAAAGACTTGGCTTTGGTATGGTCTTATGACCCGACGAACAAAGTACTGACCATCGGCAATGCCGGTTCGTTTACGGAAGACATGCAGTTTGGCGTAGAAGCTCCGGGCGAAATGGAAGAACTGGTTATCGGCAATTCCGTCACCGCCATCGGCGCAAACGCTTTTGCAGGCATTGAGACACTGAAGAAAGTGACTATCGGCGAGTCCGTTAAGACCATCGGCGAGCAAGCGTTCTATAACTGCATGAACCTCGAAACGATCTTCAACTACCGTCCGACGCCGACTAACACGTATAGCAACGCCTTTGACGGAGTGGATAAGTTTGAGTGTACGCTGTACGTTCTGCCGAACTCGATTGACATGTACAAAGCTGCTGCTGTTTGGAGAGATTTCTATTATACCTACGCTATCGGAGCCGAAGAAGCAACCGTTACCACGAATGATGTACAAGTGGAACCGCAGGACAATGCCGCTACGGTTACCTGGCCAACAAGTAACAATGCCGCCACTTATACTATCCAGATTACCAAGGATGGCGTAGTGTTCTGCACGCTTGTCTTCAATGCCAACGGTCAGTTGACAGGCATTGCTTTTGCGCCTTCTCGCGACGGACAGGCACATGCTCCACAAGCTATCATGACCGCAAATGGCTTGCAGTTCACAGTCACAGGTCTTAGCAGCAACACCCTATACGGATATAGTGTAACCGCTAAAGATGCCAATGACCAACCTGTTGCCACTTATTCCGGAGAGTTCACCACGACAAGCGAAGGTACTGCTACAGGCATTGAAGAAATATCCTCTTCCCTTCAGAGAGGAGACAGAGGTAGGCTTATCCTCCGTGACAGCCAGATCTTCATCCTTCGCGGGGAGAAGGTGTATAGCATAACAGGAGCAGAGGTGAAATAAACTGACCGCTGATTACTGATTACTAAAAAAAATCCACATTTATTTGCAAGTGTGGATTTTTTTTGATGTACTTTTGTGCAAACGTCAATCTTTTAACCGAAAAACTCCCTTGTACAAGCACAGATGATTTCGAGAAATCTTCTCTTTGTTGTGCAAATCGATTATTTTTTCGGCTAAAATCTTGCACATTTCAAAAATTTGTAGTACCTTTGCAGCGGATTTCGGGAGAAGTGTCTTTTTTTCGGATGATTTCCAAGGATATATTTTATAATTTCCAAGCACATACATTACTATATTTATGCAATACGAATTACAAAAACTCGAGCGTATGACGCTCGAACAAGTGCGTGAGATTGCTATTGAGATGGGCCTTAATCCCCGTCGCAGCCAGTCTATACGCGAGATCAGTTATGCCATTCTGGACGCTCAGGCCGACCAACGTGCGGCAGACGTTCAGGCGCGTGAAGAAGCACGTGCAGCAGCAGGAAAAACACCCAAACGCGAGCGTACACGGGGTGTGAAAAAGACCGCCCTGAAAGTGAGCACAGCGGGTAGCAAAAGCGAGCGCGTGTTAGCTACCGTAGGCACCGAGAAAGAGCAGTTGGCACAGATGGAGGAACAGATAGTTTCCGACGGACATAAACCGAACAAAACCGTTCAGGCCGTGAAGCCTATCGCTGCTGTGCAGCCAGAAGTCAGCAGTCAGCCGTCAGAAGTCAGCAGTCAGCCGTCAGAAGTCAGAAGTAAGCAGTCAGAAGTAAGCAGTCAGGAGCCAGCAGCGGCTGAGGCACCCAAGAAGAAACGCGGACGGCCGAAGAAGGAGAAAACGAATGGTGACGCTGCGCTTAATGGTGCAAATGATGGGAATGGTGACGCTGCGCTTAATGGTGTTAATGGTGGGAATGGTGCTCCTACTGAGCCTAAAGAAGAGCCAAAAGCAAAAAGCCAAGAGCCAACAGATAAAAGCCAAAAGCCGGAGAAGCCGGCAATGCCGGATCTGGGAGAAAACGTGATTGCTATGGGTACGCTGGAATGCACGCCGGACGGATACGGTTTTCTGCGTTCTGCGGACTATAACTACCTCCCCTCGCCGGACGATGTCTATGTCAGCAAAGACCAGATGCGCCAATACGGTCTCAAACCGGGTGACACGGTAGAGTGCTCCATCCGTCTGAACCCGCAGCCGGAGAAATTTTTCCCGATGGACAAAGTGATCCGCATCAACGGTCTTAATCCCGAATTGGCGAAGAAACGCGTGGCGTTTGAGAACCTCACCCCACTCTTCCCCGATCAGAAATTCAAACTCTGCACAGGGCATAACGACTCGTTAAGCGTGCGTATGATTGATCTGTTCTCGCCGATCGGAAAAGGTCAGCGCGGATTGATTGTAGCGCAGCCGAAGACCGGTAAGACGGTATTACTCAAAGAGTTAGCGAATGCTATTTTGAAAAACAACCCTGAGGTATATATGATTGTTTTGCTCATCGACGAGCGTCCGGAAGAGGTAACAGACATGGCGCGTAGCGTGGATGCAGAAGTGATTGCTTCTACCTTCGACGAGCCGGCAGACAACCATGTGCGGGTAGCCAATATCGTACACGAGAAAGCAAAACGACTGGTGGAGAGCGGTCATGACGTAGTGATTTTGCTGGACTCCATCACCCGTCTGGCACGTGCCTACAACACCGTAGCGCCATCCAGCGGTAAAGTGCTTTCCGGCGGTGTGGAAGCACAAGCGCTGCACAAACCCAAACGCTTCTTCGGCGCTGCACGTAACATCGAGAACGGAGGTTCGCTCACTATCATCGCCACGGCCCTGACAGAGACCGGAAGCAAGATGGACGATCTGATCTTCGAGGAATTCAAGGGAACAGGTAACATGGAGTTGCAGCTGGACCGCAAACTTGCGAACCGCCGCATCTTCCCCGCTGTGGACATCCCTGCTTCCAGCACCCGTCGAGATGACCTGCTGCTGCCGGCTGACGTACTGAGCCGCATGTGGCAAATACGCAAACAGCTAAGCGACATGAGCGGACAGGAAGCAATGGAGAAACTGAAAGCATACATGGAGCGCACGGAGGACAACGACGAGTTCCTGCTCGCCGTCAACGGAGCGAGATGAAAGGTGAAAAGTGAAAGGTGAAAAGTGAAAGGTGAAAAGTGAAAGGCGAAAAGTGAAAGGTGAAAAGTGAAAGGTGAAAAGTGAAAGGTGAAAAGTGAAAGGCATGATTCAACAAAAAACCATAGATTTTGCCGTTCGTATTGTTAATTTCTATAAGCACTTATGCACGGATAAAAAAGAGTTTGTTATAAGCAAACAAATTCTAAGAAGCGGCACAAGTATTGGTGCTAACGTACGTGAAAGCAAAAATGCACAATCTGATCCAGATTACCTCTCTAAAATGAATATAGCTCTAAAAGAAGCCGATGAAACCCAATATTGGTTAGAAGTTCTCCTTCGTTCGGAAATTATCAACGGATCGGAATATAATTCATTAAATGAAGATTTAAAAGAAATAATCGCTGTTTTGATTTCTATTGTAAAAAAGCTTAAAGAAAAGAAATGAACCTTTCAACTTTCAATTTTCAATTTTCAATTTTAATTATAAACGGTCCGAACTTGAACCGCCTAGGGCTGCGGAAGCCTGAGATATACGGCTCCAAGACAATGGCACAGATTTTGTTGGACATCCAGCGGCAATGGCCGGATGTGCATTTCGTGTACCGCCAGTCGAACCACGAAGGAGACTTGATTGACTGGATACAAGAGGCTAATGGTGAATTGATTAATGGTGACGCTACGCTAAATGATGTAGCAGGTATCGTGCTGAACGCAGGCGGATACAGCCATACGAGCGTGGCGCTGCGCGATGCCGTTGAGGAAAGCGAAGTGCCGGTAGTGGAAGTGCACATCAGCGACATCTCCAAACGTGAACCGTTCCGCCGGACGAGTCTTCTCACGGACGTGTGCGCGCATAGTATAATAGGAAAAGGAACGGACGGATACCAAGAAGCCGTAGAATGGCTGCTGGAAAATAAATAACCCCACCCCGACTCCCCACAAGGGGAGGGAGAAAAGGGGAAAATATATGGATAATTTAAAGACAAATAAGAGATGGTCGTTAGGGCTGATGGTCCTTACAATCTTCATCTTTCAATTTTCATCTTCCTTTGCTGCACAGGTAACAGGTAAGGTGGTTGACTTCGGCACAAAGCAAGCCATCGATTTTGCGAACGTCAGCGTCATTAAGCCATCAGAGGTCAGCCAGGTCGGACCTGCTTCAGAACAACTGGTGACCGGTACGATCACAGACGCCACGGGTGCTTTCACGCTGGAACTGGCAGACGGCAAATATACAATCGTCGTTTCCTTCATGGGCTACAGCGAGCAACGCAAAGAGATCACCGTCTCCGGCAAACCGCTCAACATCGGACGTATCCAACTCAAAGAAGACGCCCAGGCGCTGAGTGAAGTGGAAGTGGTGGGACAAGGCAGTTCCATGCGGTTCGAGCTGGACAAGAAAGTCTTCACCGTGGATCAGAATATCGCTTCCGCCGGTGCGTCCGTCACAGACGTATTGGAGAACATCCCTTCCGTCGATGTGGACCAGGAAGGCACGATCTCGCTTCGCAACAGCGAGGATGTGGAGATTTGGATCAACGGCAAGCCTGCCGGACTGAACAGCGAAAACCGGGGTCAGGTGCTGCAACAGATGCCCGCCGGTACAATCGAGAAAATAGAAATCATTACCAACCCTTCGGCTAAATTCTCGCCAGAAGGCACATCGGGCATCATTAACTTAGTGATGAAAAAAGACCGTTCTGCCGGCTATTACGGATCGGTACAAGCCGGTCTGGACTACGCGCTGGCGGCGCCATGGAACGTACCGCCCGGAGCGAACATCGGCTTTAACATCAATTTCAATGCAGGCCCTGTAGATGGCTATTTCAACCTCGGTTACCGCTACCATATCAGCAACGGCGGCAGCAAGACCGACCGTTATAACCTGTCCGGCGCAGGAGCGCAACAGCTGGACAGCAGTCTGATCCAGAGCCACTTGCTGCAAGAAGGAACGCAGACACACCGTGGAGGAGGTATGTTTGCCCGTGCGGGACTGAATTTCCGCCTTGCCGAAGGACACACGCTCGGCGTCTCGGGATTCGGTATGGTCAGCGAGCCCAATGTGTTCAAGATGAGCAACACCAACCACCGCACGTATCTGCTAACCGCTCCGGACGGCACTGTCATGCGCGATTACACCCGCGACCAAAGCGGCACAGGTTCGCACCCCGGCGGAAATGCAACGATCGACTATACCTTCGAACTGGACAACCATAAGCTGTACGTCAGCGGTACATACAACAACTTCGGCTTCAACATGGCGACGGACTACTCGCAAGCGAACCGCGATCTGAACACCAACCTGTACGACACCACGTATCAGGAGCAGACCAGCCTCAGCAAAGACCAGAGTATCGAGGTGAAAGCGGACTACGAGTGGAAACCGACCACCCAGAGCCGTCTGGAAGCCGGATATGACTACACCCGCAGCTGGAACAACAGCTCTGCCGACGCACACAACAACGACAAACAAGGTGCGCATATCAAAGAGCTTTTCCCGTACTACGCCGATTTCAACGGCCTGACGCAGAACCACGCGCTTTATATCACATACGGAAACCGTTTCTTCGATCGCCTGTCAATACAAGTAGGCTTGCGCGGAGAATATTACATGCGTCATCTGGAGTCGAGTTATAAAGACAACAGCGGCACGATTCAGGACTCCTATGCCTCCTTCCCCAATAAGAAAGACACGGCGTATTTCCAGATTTATCCGAGCGCATATATCAGTTATGATTTCGGCAACGGACATGAGTTGCAACTCAACTACACGCGCCGTGTGAACCGCCCTTGGGGACATCAGATCAACCCACGTATGGATTTCTCCGATAGCACGAACATCAGTTACGGTAATGTCGATTTGTTACCCGCTTTCTCCAATAATCTGGAACTCAATTATCTCAAGACCTGGGACCGCCATACGCTCTCAGCAGGTGTGTTCTGGAAATACCAGGAAGGATCGTTCCAGAACTACAAATACATGGACGGCGATGTGATGAAAAACACCTATTTCAATATAGGTACGCGTCAGGATCTGGGTGTTGAGATTGTTGCCAAAAACAGGCTTTTCGGCGAAGTGTTGCAACTGACCACCTCCGCCAATTTCTATTGGAACAATGTCTCGGCTGTGAACCAGGATCTGGTGCATCAGGGCAATACAATCCATATGAGTCTTCCGGCACAAAATATCTTCGCGGGCTCGGTGCGTATCAACGCCCAGTTCCTGTTTACCAAGAATTTCAGCGGACAGATCTCCGCCCGCTACCGCTCTCCGCGTGTAGTGGCACAAGGAACGACGAGCCATAGCTACTCCATCGATGTGGGGCTAAGGCACACTTTCCTCAACAAACAGCTGGCGCTCGCGCTCAATGTACGCGACCTGCTGGACAGCCGCTCCAGACGCAACACTACATGGGGAGACGGCTTCTGGCAATTCAGCGAAAACAGATGGCATAGCCGTACAATCAGTTTGACGCTCACCTATAACTTCGGAAACCAGCAAGGCCGCAGACGCAACCGGCCGGATGGCGACATGGGCGGCGGAGACGATATGGACGATAGCGGAAACAGCAATATGGACTATTGAGAATTGAAAGGTGAAAGGTGAAAGGTGAAAGGATGACAGAGGAAAGGATGATATATAAAAAATTGTTAGGGCTAATAATGGTCCTTTCAATTTTCAGTTTTCAATTTTCAATTTCTCATGCACAAATGGCGCAGAACAGACCGTATGTGGACGACAAACTCTTCCATTTCGGTTTCCAATTAGGTGTGAATTTCTCTTCCTTCTTCATTACCGACAGCGAAGAGGAAATCGCGAACCCTTTAACAGGAGAGACAGAGATTTATCACTCTCGGGTAAGCAGTCTGCTGCCCGGTTTTCATGTAGGTTTTGTAACGGATCTGAGACTCTGCCGCTACCTGAACCTGCGTTTCTGCCCGGGTTTGCAGTTCACCAACCGTACTATTACCTACAAGACCGAAAGCGGCAACCCGGTAAAAGGTACGCCCGGTAAGAACGGTGCTAACATTGATCTTCTGGCAATCCCAGTTTACCTGCCACTCTACCTGAAATGGTCGGCTGCCCGAGAAGGCAATTATCGCCCGTATGTCATCGCCGGCGGTGGTGTCAGTTTCAATGTCAGCCGCGACAGGGAGAAACCTGTGCTGCTAAACATGACCGATTATTTCTGCGAAGTAGGATTCGGCGTGGATCTCTATTTCCGATGGTTCAAATTCTGTCCGGAGATCACCTACCGCATCGGTTTTGCAAACCAACTCTACCCTGCCAGCCAACGTATGGAGTTAGCGCCTATTGATGCGTTCTATTCCAATTCCATCTCCAGGATGACAAGTCACTGCGTTTGTCTGACTTTCAATTTCGAATAATGCGTAAATACCTCCTTATATTGTATTGCGCGTGCATGCTCGCGGGGTGCAGTGAGTATCGCGTAAGTGAAGATCCTACGCTACGGTTAAGTTTCTCCTGCGATACCCTCTCTTTCGACTCCGTTTTTACGGAACAAGGCAGCGCAACGATGCAACTGATGGTATATAACCGTAATGCTTCGGCCCTGATGATAGACCGCGTATGGATGGAAGACGGCGAAGCATTCCGCGTAAATATAGACGGAGAGAGTGATTTTAGTCGTCTGAAAACCTTGCAAATCAACGGAGGCGACAGTATGTTTGTTTTCGTACGAGTGACTGATTTCGGCCGGATGGAAGACGATGGTGCTATTCGGATAGAAGACAAACTGCATTTTCACCTGACCAACAGCGTGACGCAGGAGGTGCTCATTGAAGCATATGCACAAAACGCCACACGGATCGGCAAAGCCGGTCAGGGAAAGACCTTTGTCAAGGATTACACCTTCACTTCCGTCAGACCGTATATTATCTTTGACACATTAGTTATAGACGGGCTACTGAAAATAGAAGCCGGGGCTCGGCTATTCATGCACCAGGGCGCATGTATTTATGCACAAGGAGACGTGAATGCTGCCGGCACCTGCGAGAATCCTATTATCATTCGCGGTGACAGACTTGACAATTTATTTGACTCCGTGCCCTATCTCTATGCCGGAGGGGGCTGGAACGGTATATTTTTGGTTTCAGAGAAATCCAGAAACTACGTACTCAATTATGTGGATATTCTCTCCGGTAATGTCGGTTTGTATTGCGCGAGCAGTTGTACCAGCGAGTTGCCGCAACTAAGAATGGACGGTTGCCGTATTCACAATCACACAACGTATGGCTTGGTGCTAAACCACATAGACGCTCTTGTGACCAACACAGAAATCAGCAACTGCGCGTACTATTGCGTCTATTGCAACGGAGGAAAACACGATTTCATCCATAGTACAATAGCCTCCTATTTCGGCTATACGAATATCCGCATTCAGTCAGAAATCAAAGAAGAGACCGCTGCTGTTTATATAGATAATCTCGCTAAGATTCCCCCGCAAACGAATACTTCGTTCTATAATTCAATCATCACCGGCTATCTGCCGAACCAACTGGTCGTTGCTACTCCTTTCGACCGCTATTACCCGGGAACGTTCATCGGCAATTACCTAAAGACCGACACGCTCGCTATCCCACATGCCGAGAATAATATATATCGGCAAAAAACGGACACCTCCAAGGTATTCGTCAATGATTTCTATAAATACAAAGAATACGTCTATTATGATTTTCGGTTGGATTCACTCAGCCCCGCAATAGGCATCGGAGACAGTATTCAGGCGCTCCCTTATCCTACAGACAGAAACGGAGTCAACCGGGCATTCATGCGTCCGGACGCAGGATGCTATCAACATCAGCCTTAATCTGCGATTTGAGTTCCTCCAAGTGCTCAAAACACTTCTCTTCCCGAATAAAACGTAGAAATTTTATCTCCAATTGATGGTCATACAGATCGCCTTTGAAGGACGGAATATGCACTTCAATTAGGCGGTTAGGATCAATATTGACGAAAGCGGGTGCTTCATTGCGCATCGGAGTGTCCACATGCGCCATATACACACCAGGCTTGGGGATAATTTTAGAAGGATTGTTCGGAAGGATATTTGCAGTAGGAAAACCGATTGTTCTGCCGATTGCTTTACCATGTACGACAGTGCCGCTTAAACTATACGGGCGTCCCAATAACTCATTTGCCAAGGCGATATTACCGCACTCAAGGGCAGTACGTATCTCCGTTGAAGAGACATGCCATTCTCCCTCGGTATATTCGCTCAAAGTGATTACCTCCATCCCGATTGATTCTCCGATACGACGGTATTCTTGCGGATGTTTGAGACGGTCGGATCCGAAACTATGGTCATACCCCATGAGCAGCACCGATACATCATACTCTGCTTGCAGCCGTAGCATAAACTGCTTGGCAGACAGAGGTTGCACTTCTTCAAAAGACAGCATCGCGACCTCGCCGTAGCGGCTCAGCAACGCTTCTCGCTCATGCGGAGTAGTCAGCAATTGCGGTATGTAGTCCTCCTGCAAAACGATGCGGGGATGATTAGTGAAAGAGACAATCAACGGAACCAACCCACGTTCGTCCGCCGTTTTGCACAGGTGCTCAAAGAGGAACTGATGCCCCCGATGCACGCCGTCGAAGAATCCTATGGTTGCTATCCTGCTCACTCTTCGCTGTAATAGCCGTGTGCTATTCCGTATTGCAACTCCGCGTCCTGAATCAACTGGATCTGCACCGCCGTGACAGACCGATGCTCGTCCGCCATCGCTTTCAGCACGAATTGCAACTGCTCTGTCTCGTCTACTTCACCGTCCAGATACTCCATTTCTTCCGTCTCAGGATCAACACGTACCAGTCCCTGTTCTTCCAGATAATCGTCCATCAAATCAAGAACCAGCAAAATGTCGTCTGCTGTCAGTTCTCCGCGGTCCGATGCAGGGATAGCATCATAGATATACGACACCAATTCACGCTCTTCCGGCTCCAATAGAGCCATCTCTATACTGTTATTTTCCATAAAATGAATTAAAAAGTGGTGCAAAGGTACTAATTTATTTGCATATATGCAAAAAATGTTGTAATTTTGTGGGCAAAATATATGATAATATGTCAGAATTAGTCAAACGCACCCTTAGCGGGGCGGTTTTTGTAGCCGCTGTAGTAGCCAGTATTCTATGGAGTTCGTATGCATTTCACGTCCTATTCACGCTATTCTGCGTGTTGGCTGTAGATGAGTACCATCGTCTGGTCAAATCTCCCCGTGCGCTACGTATATATTCCTTCACAGCAACTCTTCTGCTATGTGTAACTATCCAATGTATGGCTTGGCATATAGAAGGGAGTGAAGAAAATTTCTTTGTATTCGGGTTCTGTTTCTCGTTAGGCTACCTCTTATTAATTGTCTTCGCGCTATTGGATGAAATATGGAATCATTCTGAGCGACCTCTGGAGAGTTGGGGAAATTTGCTGATTTCACAAGTGATGATAGCCTTGCCACTGGCAACGCTGGAATTTCTCTATTTTCTGGACAGATACCTGTTATTGGCGTTGTTTGTATTGATCTGGATAAACGATACAGGGGCCTATTGCGTCGGTTCCTCTACCGCGAAACTGCCGAAGGGCAACCATAAAATGACTCCGCATATCAGTCCGAAGAAAAGTTGGGAAGGTTTAGCGGGAGGATTCATCTTCACAATGGTTGCATCTCTTTTGCTACACTATTTCGGTTGGTTTGATACGATTGCCTCGTCCGAGACAGGCGTATTGGTGCCATGTCTCTTCGCCTTCCTCGTCTCCGCTTTCGGCACGATGGGAGATTTGATGGAGAGTTTGTTCAAGCGTTCGATAGGAGTAAAAGACTCAGGAAAGTTCCTTCCCGGTCACGGGGGTGTGTTAGACCGTTTTGACAGTGTATTACTGGCCGGGCCGATTATTACTGCGTTTTGCTGGGTATGCTATCTCATTGCGCCGCTCTTCTAAGTCGCATGCCGCTTAGCGTGCATTATTGGATAGCGGATTATATCCTCTATCCCGCAGTATATTATATTGCGCGCTACAGAAGAAAGATGGTGACGAAGAACCTGCAGTGCTCGTTTCCGGAGAAAGATGACGAGACACGCCGGCAAATAGCGAAAGATTTCTACCATCAGTTCTGCTATACTTTCGTAGAAAGCATATACGGATATAGCATAACAGACGATGAAATGCGGCGCCGCGTGGTATTTGAGGGGATGGAGGAAGTAAACAGGCTGATAGACGCCGCAGGCGGAGGGATCTTCATGCTGGCGCATTTCGGCAACTGGGAATGGATGGCATCTCTTCAGCAATGGCTATCGCCCGGAGTGACAGAGCTCAATGTATATCGGCGGATCAAGAGCAAAGCGATGGATAAACTGATGCTTGATCTGCGCGCCAAACGAGGAGGCGTATGTGTGGAGAAACAACGGATTCTGCGCGAGATGGTACGATACCGGGCGGAGAAAAAGCCGATTATAGTTGGCCTCATCAGCGACCAAAAACCCCGTCCGGAAGTCACCCGCACATGGACAACCTTTCTCCATCAGGAAACGGGCTTCCTGGATGGTGGAGAAGTGCTTGGCAAGAAATTCGGATACCCTGTCTTCTTTCTCGTCATTTCCCGAGAGCAAAGAGGTTTCTATCGTGCCCGAATGCAAACCCTGGCGGCTACACCGAAAGAGACGGCGGAAGGAGAGATTACCTTGGCCTATGCCCGAGCATTGGAGCAAAATATACTCGCCCAACCTGCCCTCTGGCTTTGGACACATAACAGATGGAAATGGGGAAGAGTGAAAAAATGAAATGTAGTATTATCATATTAAACTGGAACGGTGCGCAAATGCTACGTACTTATTTGCCATCGGTCATTGCCCATACTACCCTGCCCGACTGCGAAATCATTGTAGCCGACAACGGCAGTACGGATGATAGCATAGATATCCTAGCGAAGGAGTTTCCGGCCATACGAACCATCGTACTGGATAAGAACTACGGTTTCGCAGAGGGCTATAACCGCGCCATAGCACAAGTTGACAGCACCTATATCGTATTGCTAAACTCAGACGTCGAAGTAACGGAAGGATGGCTTGCTCCCCTACTCGATTACCTTGATACTCATCCCGAGGTTGCAGCTGTGCAGCCTAAGATTCGGAGTTGGAAGAACAAAGCGTTCTTCGAGCATGCCGGTGCTGCCGGAGGCTATCTATCCCGGCTGGGTTATCCATACTGCCGGGGCAGACGCTTCGGGCGCGTGGAGCAAGATAAAGGTCAGTACGATACGATTGCTGAAATAGACTGGACCACCGGTGCTGCTATGTGCGTACGGCGGGATACATACGAAGTCTGCGGAGGATTAGATGCTGCTTTCTTCGCCCATATGGAGGAGATTGACCTTTGCTGGCGGATGCGAAACAAAGGATGGCATCTGGCCTGCATACCCCAGAGCACCGTCTATCACCTCGGCGGAGGCGCACTCAGTTATGATAACCCGCGTAAGACATTCCTTAATTTCCGCAATAATCTGCTGATGATCTATAAGAACCGCTCCTTCCCATGGCCGGTGCTCTGCATCCGATTCTTCCTCGATTATGCCGCAGCAGCTATGTTCCTCATCGTAGGTAAAAAAGGAAGCGCCAAAGCTATCATTGACGCACGGCGCGAATATAAACAAATGAGAAAAAATTACAAATAGATATGGCCTTTTTCGGTTTATTTAACAGAGAAAAAAAAGAGACGTTGGACAAAGGTTTGGAGAAATCCAAAGAATCAGTTCTCAGTAAAATCAGTCATGCTATCGCCGGTAAATCAACGATAGACGATGAAGTATTGGACAATCTGGAGGAAGCCCTGATTACTTCTGATGTAGGAGTAGAGACCACCCTTCGTATTATAGAGCGCGTACAGGAGCGCGTAAAACGCGATAAATATATCGGTACCGAAGAACTGAATGCACTGCTAGTAGACGAGATTGCTTCCTTATTGGAAGAGAATAACAACGGGGAAATCCTGGACTTTTCTGCTGATTTGCCCGCAAAGCCGTACGTGGTAATGGTAGTGGGTGTGAATGGTGTGGGCAAAACCACCACCATCGGCAAACTGGCCTACCAATACAAAGCGGCCGGCAAGAAAGTCTATCTCGGCGCTGCCGACACTTTCCGTGCGGCTGCGGTAGAACAACTCTGCATCTGGGGCGAGCGCGTAGGAGTGCCTGTCATCAAGCAGCAGCAGGGCTCTGACCCTGCGTCGGTCGCATTTGACACGCTCCAATCTGCGAAAGCCAATGATGCCGATGTCGTACTCATTGATACCGCGGGTCGTCTGCATAACAAGATTAACCTCATGAACGAGTTGACCAAGATCAAGAATGTGATGCAGAAAGTAGTACCGGACGCACCTCATGATGTGATGCTTGTCCTTGACGGATCCACGGGACAAAATGCATTTGAACAAGCGCGTCAGTTCACTGCTGCAACACAAGTATCGTCGCTAGCTATTACCAAACTGGACGGTACTGCCAAAGGAGGCGTAGTGATCGGTATCTCGGATCAATTCAAGATCCCCGTACGCTATATCGGTCTTGGCGAACAGATGACCGACCTCCAGTGTTTCAATCGCGTAGAGTTTATACAGTCACTATTAGGAATATAAGCTAAAAAAAAAAACAATATCATGGAAAAATTTCGTATAGAATCCGATTTATTAGGCGAGTTACAAGTACCCGCCGAGGCGTATTATGGCGTGCAGACACAGCGCGGCATAAACAATTATAAGGTATCAAACCTTAAGATGTCCGATTTCCCGGAGTATATCATCGCGATGGCGTATATCAAGCTGGCTGCAGTAGAAGCAAACCATGAGTTGGGCGTCATCAATGACGAAATCTACACCGCTATCGCACAGGCATGCCGTGAGATTATTGACGGCAAGATGCACGACCAGTTCCCTACCGATATGGTACAGGGAGGTGCCGGTACGACTGTCAACATGAATGCCAATGAGGTAATCGCCAACCGTGCATTGGAAATCATGGGACATAAACGCGGTGAATACCAGTTCTGTTCACCTAACGACCATGTCAACTGCGCGCAGAGCACCAATGACGCCTACCCTTCTGCGTTCCGCTATGCTTTCATCCGCATGAACCGGGGGCTGGTGGAGGAGCTTCAGAAACTGATTGCTTCGCTTCACAAGAAAGGCGATGAGTTCAACGACTCGATCAAGATGGGACGCACTCAGTTGCAGGACGCCGTGCCGATGACCAGCGGTCAAGAGTTCCATGCTTTTGCCAACAATCTGGAGGAAGAGGTAGCAAACCTCAAACGCAATGTTACGTTACTCTATGAGATTAATATGGGTGGCACCGCAATCGGAACAGGACTGAATGCCGTAGCAGGATATGCAGAATTGTGTATCAAAAAAATGTGCGAACTAACAGGCGAGCCTTTCGAATTGGCTAGCGATCTTGTAGAAGCTACGCCGGACACCGGTGCCTATGTCTCCTACTCAGCAGCACTCAAACGTCTGGCGGTCAAACTCAGCAAGACTTGTAATGACCTCCGTCTTATGGCTTCCGGTCCCCGTTGCGGTCTGCACGAGATTAACCTTCCGCCAATGGCCCCCGGTTCATCTATCATGCCTGGTAAGGTAAATCCAGTCATTCCGGAGGTAACCAACCAAGTATGCTTCAAAGTTATTGGCAATGACACGGCCGTAACATTTGCTGCAGAAGCCGGTCAACTCCAACTGAACGTCATGGAGCCGATTATCACCGAGTGTATCTTCGAGTCCATCACTTGGCTACGCAATGTGATGAAGATTCTGCGCGAGAAATGTATCGATGGTATTACCATCAACCGAGAGCATAATAGCGAAACCGTCAAGCACTCCATCGGTATCGTCACCGCACTCAATCCCGTCATCGGCTACAAGGCATCTACTAAAATTGCCAAAGAAGCCCTGGAGACAGGAAAAAGTGTCTATGACTTAGTTCTAGAGCATGGTCTGCTCAGTAAGGAACAACTTGACGAACTGCTTGATCCGAAGAATATGCTTGCCTCGCATTAAATAGCAAGGTATTAAATAACAAATAAAAAGGTGGTCGCTTGACCACCTTTTGTTTATCTTCTGACGCTACCGCCGCTTCGGCCGCCGCCGCCACCACCAGAGCGGCTTCCACCTCCTCCTGAGTAACCACCTCCGGAGCGAGTACTACCTCCACCGTAGCTGCCACTTGAGCGTGTGCTGCTACCGCTGCCACCTCCTCGATACGTGCTCCCGGATGAGCCAAAACTACTCGGAGAACGATATGTACTACCGGAAGAGCGAGTGCTTGTAGAGCGCGTCGAACTTCCACTGGTGCGCGTAGCCGTACTGCTACTTGTAGAGCGAGTACTTGTTGTGCTCGATGTCGAACGAGTGGTACCCGCAGTTGTGCGTGTAGCACCGGATGTACGCGCCGGCGACGTTGTGCTTGTGGAGCGAGTACTGCTACCTGTCGAACGAGTGGCTGTAGCAGTAGTGGCTGTTGAGCGGGTGCTCTTTACCTCTGTGCTTCTAGAAGTGGTTGCTCCGGAGCGACTGTTAGCCTCCGAACGCGTCGTTGTACCTGCCGAACGAGCGGATCCTCCTGCGCGGTTGACAGCCTCCGAACGAGATGCTGCGGTGTTAGTACTGCCGTAGGTGCGGCTGCTAGTCAAGCTACGTTCACTCCCTGCCATTCTACTTCCTGCGACACGGTTTGCACCTTCTGCAGACCGAGCGGAACGAACACTACCGGCAGAACGGATTTCGCGAGCGTTCACCATGCCGACATTACGGCTTCGGAACGAACGATCAGGATTTGCTACTGCGTATTCTCTGCGAGTCACACGCCGGTATAGATCATGATACCCCGTGTAGATATGTCTGCCCGGACGGAAGGAGCACCAGTGGTGATGATGATGGAATGCATAGCAATGATGCCAATACCAGTCATGAGCCCAGCAGCTGTGTACATACCACCAACTCGGGTAATATCCCCAGTACCACGGAGACGTCCAAGCGTACCAGTACGGTCCCCAGAACCAGTCGTATATAACGGGTCTATAGACATAAACCGGCTCGATGATATAGTTGGTACCATAGACGTACTCATCGCCTACTACCTGAACTTTCACCTCATCCTTCTCGTCCTTCTCCACGTATATAGAGGCAACATCTTGGAATATATCCTTAGCCAAGATTGCTTGGAGAACGATCAAACGCTTATTGCCTTCTCCTGTCTCTACTACGCGCAAATAGTCCACTTGTCCGTCGCCGTTCAAGTCCAGATTACAGAACGCGCTGTCAGGGTTGTTGAGCATCGTCTCGAACTCTTCCAGGTTCTTAGCCTCCGCAAACAGCTTAGCTACAACCTTCAAATCGAGTCCTTCCGAGATGTCAGAACTGTTGGCGGAAACTGTGATTGTCTCGTCCGCCCATGCCATGGTGCTCATAAGCGCCAAGGTCATCAGAAGTGTAGTTAACTTTTTCATAATCGTAATGTTTTAAAGGGTTTCTACTAGTCGTCCAGTCTACTAGTCAACTAGTTTCCTATTAGACTTCAAAATCCGTGCCAAACTCACTATACCAGCTTCAAGTCATGGTGCATTTTGTCTTTTTTGGTACGCATATAGCGTTCATTCCAGCGATTTGGTTTAATCTCAATCGGTATATTCTCGATGATTTCTATGCCGTAACTCTCCAACCCAACCCGTTTCACCGGATTATTAGTCATCAGTCTCAACTTGGTAGCTCCCATTTCTCTGAGAATCTGTGCGCCTACTCCGTAATCGCGCTCGTCCGGACGGAATCCCAAATGTACGTTAGCCTCCACCGTATCCTCTCCTTCTTCCTGCAGTTTATAGGCGCGAATCTTATTCATCAGTCCGATACCTCGCCCTTCCTGGTTCATATAGACGATTATTCCTTTTCCTTCCGTCTCAATCATCTGCATCGCTTTAGTCAATTGTTCTCCGCATTCGCATCGCATGGATCCGAACACATCTCCGGTCATGCAGGACGAATGCACTCTGCAAAGCACCGGTTCGCCTTCCAACCATTCGCCCTTCGTAAGCACGACATGCTCCAGCCCGGTTGTCAGGTCACGGAATGGTGTCAGCATGAACTCTCCGTTCTTTGTGGGCAAGAACACCGTTTCGCCTCTCTCAATGAGACCGTTTGTCATTGGAGAAGCGCATTGAGATTTCTCCTCTTGGGAGGAGGACTGGAGGTTTTTCTCTTTATCCAGCCTGTAGGCGATGAGGTCTTTGATCGTAATGATCTTCAGCCCGTAGCGTTTCGCTACCTCCTGCAGTTGGGGCATTCTCGCCATCGTACCGTCCTCATTCATAATCTCTATCAATGCCGCCGCCGGATGCAGACCTGCAAGTCTCGCCAAATCCACTCCCGCTTCCGTATGTCCGGCACGTTGAAGCACCCCTCCGACTTTAGCATAAAGCGGATTGATGTGACCAGGCCTTCCGAAGGTTTCAGGCTTGGAATTCGGGTCCGCTAACGCCTGTATTGTTGCTGCGCGGTCCGCTGCAGATACACCTGTCGTGCACCCCTCCAGTTTATCTACCGTCACCGTGAACGGTGTACCGAGCATAGAGGTGTTGTTTGCTACTTGGTGCATCAGATCCAACTCTGCGCACCTCTGCTCTGTAATCGGACAGCATAGTACGCCCCGACCGTGCTGCAACATAAAATTCACTTTCTCGGGCGTGATTTTCTCTGCTGCAATGATAAAATCGCCTTCATTCTCGCGATCCTCATCATCTACTACTATCACGAATTTTCCTTCGCGAAAATCAACCAATGCTTCTTCTATCGTATTTATTTTCATATCGTTAATCTTTCAACCTTAAATCTTTTCTTTGCAATCGCGTATAGAACCGCTTCATCATTGCTGTCCATGCCTCAGGATTGAATAGCGGCGAATCCGTCGCTGCCTTATAGGTCAAAAATATACCTGTCGGCAGTAAGATGAACGAACTGAGCCACATACCAGCCCAGCACGGCCATATTGCTTCGCGCGCCATTTTATATCCGGTGTTATCAATAATGTAATAGACAATAAACAAGATTACCGAGATCACTACCGGCGCCCCCAAACCGCCTTTGCGGATGATTGCTCCCAAAGGAGCGCCGATGAAAAAGAATACAAGGCAGGCAAATGCCAAAGTAAACCGCCTGTAAAGTTCAATCTCATGTTTGCGGATATAACGATCCGCGTCCTCCAGTAATATTGCGTTATATTCTATTTGATCACGATATGTGCGCGCACGCTCTTGGGCTGTCCGAAGAGCCTGCTGTTGCCTTTGTACCGACATACTTGTCCAAACGGAGTCTAAGTTATAGACTTTTCTTTCAGAATCTGTTACTTTCTCCGGCAAACGGACATTCGCATGGCGATTTTCCCGTCCGAAATAGCGGTCGTTGATTAAAGCCTGACTTTGTTCCGCACATCGTTCTTTGGATACACCTTGCATCGAGTCAATCGAATGAACCAATTTCGTAACATTTTTACTCACATGCTGGTCATCTAAAATAGACTCATCATAGCGGTTAAACTCCGTAGCGAAATCAATCACTAATCGTTTATGACTAAATGTCTCTCGGCGATACGGAATACTTTTCGTTGTGCCGGTAGCACGTTGCTGCTTCTTCTCCAAGTTTTCGAAACTCTCCCCGTTGATCAAATCCAGCGTCAGGTATAGTTTGTCCGTGCTCGCAGCTAATCTGCCCGTGTCCGCCACCATCACTTTCGCGTTCTCAAATCCCTCCGAGTAGTCGTAAATCATGAGATCGAGCAATTCTCCCTTCGGCGTCTTGTCCCGAACGTAAATATGATATCCGCTTATCTCGTCGTAAAATTCACCTACCGGGATTTGCAACTCAGGACTTTTCTGTCTAAGAGAGAAAATCAGCGCCCATAATTTCGTCTGTGATTTAGGAAGGACGTTGTTGCTGAAGAAGAACGCACCTACGCTGATGAACGCGACTAAAAAAGCCAATGGACGTAAGATCCGGAAAAGAGAAATCCCCGCCGCCTTCATAGCTGTCAATTCCATCTTCTCCGCCAAGTTTCCGAAGGAGATAAGTGAGGCGAGAAGGATCGCAAGCGGCAGAGCGAGCGGCACCACCGTAGCTGCGGCATAGATGAAGAACTCCGCCAGTACGCCGATTCCTATTCCTTTTCCTACCAGATCGTTCACGTGCATCCACATGAACTGCATCAGCAGAATAAAGATTGCAATAAAGAAAGTAGCCAAAAACAGCCCCAGAAAATTCCGCAGCAAATAAATGTCTATTTTCTTAATTATCCTCAATGTTCAATTAGCCTTTCAGGTTTTCTTTCACGAAAATCAGCGGCAATAAGTCAGCAGCAGATTCAAAGACATACGTCTCTTTTTCCCCATATAGCAGGATCTCCATTTTACCACCATACCGGTGCTCTGTCTCCAGCATCACCTGACGGCAGGCACCGCAGGGTGCTCCGGGCACATCCGTGAAATGGCCGCCGGTATAACAAGCAATCGCCAGTTTCGTCACGGGCTGCTCGGGATATTGCGCACCGGCAGCAAACAGGGCGCTTCGTTCGGCGCACAGACCGCTCGGGTAAGCGGCGTTCTCCTGGTTGCAACCGCGGACCACTTCGCCGTTCGCCAGCAATGCCGCTGCCCCCACATGGAAATGGCTGTAAGGGCAGTAACTACGCTGCACCTGTTCCTTCGCTACCGACACTACCTCTCGCTGTTCGTCGCTCATTTCTTCCCACTGATAGACACGCATTTTTGCGGTCAAATTTATTTCCTTCATACTATTGATTTGGTTAAATTGCACAACTTTGCGGCGCAAAGTTACTACAAAAAATCCAAATGTGCAAATTTAATACGCGTTTTTTCGTTTTCTTCCTTATTTATTTGCGTATGTCATTTTTTTTATGTAATTTTGCACGCTAATTTGTGAAAATTTATGGAATCTAAGTACAACCCTACTGACATTGAAGCCCGCTGGTATCAATACTGGCTGGACAATAAGTTATTTCATAGCGAGCCGGACGGCCGCGAACCGTTTACTATAGTTATCCCGCCCCCCAATGTGACCGGCGTGCTGCATATGGGCCATGTGCTGAATGAGACGATTCAGGATATCCTCATTCGTCGTGCCCGTCTCGAAGGCAAGAATGCCTGCTGGGTACCAGGTACCGACCATGCTTCTATTGCTACGGAGGCAAAAGTCATCAAACGGCTTAAAGAGCAAGGCATCAACAAATCCGACCTCACCCGCGAGCAGTTCCTCAAACATGCCTGGGACTGGACCGACGAGCACGGAGGAATCATCCTCAAGCAGCTCCGCAAACTCGGTTGCTCCTGCGACTGGGACCGTACATCCTTCACGATGGACGAGATGCGTTCGAAAGCCGTCATCCATGTCTTCTGCGACCTCTATAAGAAAGGTCTCATCTACCGCGGTCTGCGAATGGTCAACTGGGATCCAGAGCGCCAGACCGCCCTTTCTGACGAGGAAGTCATCTATCATGACGAGCATAACAAGTTCTACTACCTGCGTTATGAAGTAGCAGAGGAGCCGGGCAAGTACGCCATCGTCGCCACTACCCGTCCGGAGACGATCTTCGGCGATATAGCGGTTTGTATCAACCCCAAAGAGGAGAAGAACCAGTGGCTGAAAGGCAAACATGTCATCGTGCCGGGTGTAGGTCGTGTTATTCCGATTATCGAGGACCGCTACGTAGAGATCGGTTTCGGTACCGGTTGCCTCAAAGTAACACCGGCACATGACGTGAACGACTACGCTTTGGGACAGAAATATAACCTCAAGACCATCGATATCTTCACGCCCGATGCCCATCTCAACATGGACACCATCGAGGAAGAATTACAGCCGAACGTACGCAAGTACCATGGTATGGATCGTTTCGATTGCCGCAAGCAAATCGTCGAAGACCTGCAGGCACTCGGTCTGGTGGAGAAAATCGAGGATTACGATAACAAAGTAGGCTATTCCGAGCGTACGAATGTACCTATTGAGCCGCGGTTGAGTCTCCAATGGTTCGTCAAGATGAAGCATTTCGCCGACATCGCACTCCCGCCGGTGATGAACGACGACATCGTTTTCTATCCTACGAAATACAAGAACACCTACCGCAACTGGCTCGAGAACATCAAAGACTGGTGTATCAGCCGTCAGCTATGGTGGGGTCACCGTATTCCGGCATACTACGATGCGGATCTGCTGGCGCAGACGGGTCTGGAGAACTACCCGGACGACAAAATCATCGTTTCTGAGACCAAGCCGGAAGGCAACTACGTACAAGACGAAGGCGCGCTGGATACATGGTTCAGTAGCTGGCTCTGGCCGATCTCCTTGTTCGACGGCATAGAGCATCCGAACAACAAAGAGATCAACTATTACTACCCCACCGCAGATCTGGTAACAGGACCGGATATCATCTTCTTCTGGGTAGCTCGTATGATCATGGCGGGCTATGAGTATGTAGGCAAGATGCCGTTCAAGCATGTCTATTTCACCGGTATCGTGCGCGACAAACTGGGTCGTAAAATGTCCAAGAGCCTTGGTAACAGTCCTGATCCGCTGGATTTGATTGAGCGTTTCGGCGCGGACGGCGTGCGTATGGGTATCTTGCTCTCTGCGCCGGCAGGAAACGATATCCTCTATGATGATTCGCTCTGCGAACAAGGACGTAATTTCTGCAACAAGATCTGGAACTGTTTCCGTATGGTTAAAGGTCTGGAGATCGCAGACATCCCGCAGCCCGAGACATCCAAATATGCCATCGAGTGGTTCGATGCCAAACTGGACGAGACCTCCGCAGAGATCGCAGACCTCTTTAGCAAGTATCGTCTGAGCGAGGCACTCATGGCGATCTACAAGCTCTATACGGACGAGTTCAGCGGCTGGTATCTGGAGATGATCAAACCGGCTTACCAGCAGCCCATCGACCGCACAACGTACGAAGCGACCCTCGCTTTCTTCGACCGCCTGCTCAAACTGCTTCATCCGTTCATGCCGTTCATCACAGAGGAGCTCTGGCAGAACCTATACGAGCGCAAGCCGGGCGAGTCTATCATGACTAGCCAACTAGGCGACCTAGGCGACCTAGGAAACCCAGGAATCCTAGAAGAAGTCGAAAACCTCAAACTTATCATCGCCGGCGTACGTAATATCCGTGCGTCGAAGAATATCCCGCAGAAAGAGAAACTGACGCTCTATTTCGAGGGAGCCGACGCCTACGAATACGCCGCTCTGCTCCAGAAACTCGCCAATGTTGCAATCGCCATGCATGGCGATGCCAACGCCAACTGTGCGAAATTCATCGTGGGTACGACCGAGTTTGCCATCCCGCTGGACAAGTTCATCAACGTGGACGAAGAACTCAAGAAACTGGAGGCCGATCTGGCGCACCAGCAAGGGTTCCTGAAGGGTGTGATGGCGAAGTTAGGCAACGAGCGTTTCGTAGCCAACGCCAAACCGGAGATCGTGGAACTGGAACGCAAGAAGAAAGCGGACGCAGAAGCCCGCATCGCTTCACTCGAAGAAGCCATCAAAGCGCTGAAAGGATAATTAATCGCGCTGAAAGGCACGATTAATGCAAAGGAATGTGATGCTCGTGTTTCCAACGTTTGTGTTGGAGCACGAGTTCATTTTTTGTCTGGTTCGTACAGAACGTATCCACAAACCGCTCCCAGATATATTGAACCGCCATAGAAGAAGGATGGACGAGATCATCTGCGTAAAAACGATAGTCGCGCAACTCGTCAAGCAATATTTCGAATGCGTCGAAATAGACCGGCTTTGCCTGTAAGATCGTTTCACTGTAAGACCGCTCCGCTGCAGGATCGGCTTCGCCTGTAAGACGCTCAATCGCCATGAGAAGCGTCGCTTTGGATAGTTGGTTCTCGTGCAGGCCGTCCTTGATATGACGAATCGGCGAGACGGTAAAGATCCAGTGTTTGTCTTGGTATTGCTCCAAAATCGGACGCCATGCCGCAACAATCTCTTCTATCGAAAGACGGCGACGCGTAAACCACGAATCGGGCATCTTGTGACAATTTGCCACTACATATTGGTCCTGATTCTTTACTCCTGATTCTTGATTCCATTCATATATCCACGCTGTGCCGAAAGTGACAATCACCACTGTCGCTTCGGCGAGCGCTTTTTGCATGGTCTCAATAGAATTGCGCACAGCCTCTTCCGCTTCTTCTTTGGTCGGACGCGAGAATGAACCATGGTGAGCCATCGAGTGCCACAAGCCGTCGTATTCCACGAGCGGCAATTCGTAATTTGTGATTTGTGATTTGTAATTTATTGCATTTGCAATAGACAGCGGATTATAGAGCGTGCCGAAAGGATTGCAGGTGACATGCAGATAGCGTTGTTGCATCTGCGTACCGATCTCGTCCGAGAAACACGAACCCAACATGAGAATTTTATCCTCATACCCGATCTTCCGGTCGGAAGGCTTGATATCTACTATCGTCTGTAACTTCATATCCTTTGGTACTTAGTACTTGGCCCCTTGGTCCTTATTCAAAGTGCATCACTTTAGCCGGGCTGATTTTGGTGATAATCATAGACGGCAGTAAAAGGATCAACATGGAAATGGCGATGGTCAATATATTGAGTACGATGAGCCATCCCCATGGGAAAGAAATCGGCACATACGAGACGTAATAGGTTGCGGCTTCAAGCGGCACCAAATGGCCGAAATACTGGATGCACGCCAGCCCCAGACCAAGCACGTTGCCCCAAAGCATACCTTTACCGATTAGCAGGGCTGCTTGCGTGAGGAAAATGCGCCTTACAAATTTATTATTCGCCCCAAGCGCCTTAAGCGTACCGATTAGTTGCACTCCATCCAAAATCAAGATAATAAGCCCCGAAACGATATTGAACCCCGCCACAAGAAGCATCAGCACTATAATAACGATCACATTCATATCCAGCAGATCCAGCCAGGCAAAAACCGCAGGGTTTTGTTCGCGAAGCGTCTGAACGTAATAACACTGGTATCCATTCTCATCCAGTTTGTTAACCGTAGCAAAATAAATACGGTCTGCCGTTTCGTCCAGATACCGCATATCGTCCACTAAAATCTCCACACCGGAATATGTATTTTCTTCCCATCCCTGAAGTCGCCTTGCGTCTTGCAACTGCGAAATCACAAACAATTCGTCAAACTGGCCGAACCCTGTCTCATACAGGCCGGAGATCACAAACCGCCGCGCACGCACTTCGTCTTCATCCACAAAATACGCATACACGCTCTCGCCCACATGCAGCCTCATTTTATCAGCCGCCGCACGGGACAGAACCACTTCATTGGCTTTGGAAGGAATAGTACCTTCTACGATGTTTTGCTTGAAGAAATCCCAATAATCAGTACCTTTCAATACCATGCCCTGAAAAGCCGAATCGGTCTTCAGCATACCGGGTTTGGTGATAAAAGGCGAGGCAGTAACCACATGCGCATAACTGCCTAATTTCGTCAGCAAACTGTCGGAAACCTCAATGGGTTGCAGGTCGTAGGTATTGTTATTGTCAAACGAAACAACCTGGATATGCGCGCCAAAACCTGCCACTTTCTGCGTCACCGTCTGTTTGAATCCCACGACGATACAGATTGTCAATATCATCACCATCACACCGACGATAATTCCAGCCAGAGCGACACGAATAGCGGGGCGCGAATGACGCGCCTCTCCCTGCTGCGAAAAATAAAGTCGCATGGCCAATGCTATTTCGGGTATTTTCGGCATGATTTTTGTTGTATATTTTTGGACAGATCAGGCATGTCTGACGAGTCGAAATACTATGATAAAAAAACTACTTTCTATTCTCTCTTTCGCCCTGTTAGCGGGCAGTTTAATGGCTCAAGAGCCGGTATCCGAACCCCGTCCGCAGCGCACTCCGGAGGAGGAGGCTTTGAAGCAAACGACCAGGTTGGTGCGCGAGTTGGGCATCCGTGATTCCGTGCGCATTGATACGATCTACAGAATGCATCTCAAGTATGCCAAGTTCCGCCAAAAAGGTCTGAGCCGTGCGGAGAACATGGAACGAATGCAAGCCATCTACGCGGAGCTCAAAAACCTGCTGACGAAGGAAGAGCTCGACAAGTTTATGAACCACCCTGCGGAGCAGCCACGCCGGCCAAGCGGAGCCAATACTTTAATGCAACAAAAGCAAGCCCCGCCCACAGAGAGCCCACAGCCAGACCAGCCATAATATCCGTAGGGTAATGTACCCCGAGATACATTCTGCTATAGCATACCAGAGCCACCCAAGTCATGAGACTAACGGTGGCTCTTGCGTCTTTATATAACAGAGCAAAGAGCAAACCGACCGCCATGGTATTGGCAGCATGAGAGGAGCAAAAACCATATTTTCCTCCGACATAGCCGTTCACCAAATGCAAAGGATCAAGCGCCGGTTCATGTGTCGGCCGCAGCCTGCAGACAAGCGGTTTGAGAAGGCCGCTGCAGATAAAATCGCTCAATCCTACTGCGATACCGAAACCGATCAGGACAAGAAGTACCGTTTTCCAATTACGGAATTTCTTCACAATAAACCCCGCCAGCAATATATAGATCGGGATCCAGGTTTTCGTCTGACTCACGGTCCACATTATTTCGTCCAGCCATTCCAGCGAATGACCGTTGATCCAAAGCAATATGGAGGAATCGAGGTTCAAATTACGAATTACAAATTACGAATTATTCATTGATCAGGACGGCGGTATGGCATGCTACGACAGCGGCGGTCTCCGTACGGAGGCGGCTGTTACCGAGGCTCACGGGAATAAAACCGAGCGAGAGCGCATCTGCCACTTCTTTTTCGCTGAAATCGCCTTCCGGTCCGATGAGAACCAGCACGTCTCTGCCCTGCTCTATCTCATCTTTGAGGAAACGCTTCTCGTCCTTGTAACAATGGGCGATGAAATTCTGCCCCTTGGTACTTTGTACTTTGTTCGCTTGTTCTTTAACGAACTCGTCGTAAGGCGTCAGTTCATGCAGAACAGGCAGGAAGGGCGTCAAACTCTGTTTTGCGGCAGAGAGGATGATTTTCTCGAGCCGGTCTGTTCGCAGTTGTTTGCGTTCGGAGAAGCGGCAGAGCAAAGGAGTTATTTCATCCACTCCTATTTCCACGCATTTCTCAATCGCCCACTCCAGACGCTCGATGTTCTTCGTAGGCGCAATCGCTATATGGAGATGAAAATTATGATGCTTCTCCTGTTTCTCACGGCTGAGGATTTCAAAATCGCAATGTTTGGGATGCGGGTTGGTGATCCTCGCTGTATAGGTAGAACCTTTTCCGTCCGTAATGAGAATCTCGTCCCCTACGGAGTAACGCAGTACCCGCACGCAATGCCCGCTCTCTTCTTCAGAAAGCGTTTGTTTGATTTCTATGTCCGGACAATAGAAGAGGTACATTACAATTCACTCTCTTTGAGTCGTTCGGCGTTTTCGGCTACCTGGAGGGCGTCAATAACACCTTGTATATCTCCGTCCATGAACGCGGCGAGGTTATAAACGGTATAACCGATACGATGGTCGGTAATACGTCCCTGCGGGTAGTTATAGGTGCGGATCTTGGCGGAGCGGTCTCCGGTAGAAACCATGGTCTTACGGCGAGCGGCTATGTCGTCGATATATTTCTGATGCTCCTTGTCGTAGATTTGCGTACGCAAGCGCGCGAGCGCGCGCTCCTTGTTCTTCGGCTGGTCCCGCGTCTCGGTACATTCGATGAGAATCTCCTGCACTTCGCCGGTATTGGGGTTCTTCCAGTTATAACGAAGTCGTACGCCGGACTCCACTTTATTGACGTTCTGTCCTCCTGCTCCGCCGGAGCGGAAGGTTTCCCATTTGATCTCGCCTTCGTTAATATGCACCTCAAATTCATCTGCTTCGGGCAGTACGGCTACCGTAGCTGCGGACGTATGGACACGTCCTTGCGTCTCCGTCACGGGCACACGTTGAACGCGATGGACACCGGATTCATATTTAAGCGTACCATAGACGTTCTCGCCGGTGACATTAAAGATGATCTCCTTGTATCCGCCGGCAGCTCCTTCGGTGAAGGAAGAAACGGTATATTTGAAGCCTTTGATTTCAAAATACTTGGTGTACATGCGGAAGAGGTCTCCGGCAAAGATAGCCGCTTCGTCGCCTCCCGTGCCGCCTCGAATCTCCATAACGACGTTTTTTCCGTCCTCCGGATCTTGCGGCAGGAGTTGCAGTTTCAGTTCTTCTTCCAATTTCGGTATCTGCGGTTCGAGTTCATCCATCTCCGCTTTTGCCATCTCTTTCAGATCCGCATCCGACTCATTGAAAAACAGATCTTTAGCCTGTTGTAGGTCTGTGACGGCTTTTTTATAGCGATGCGCACATTCGAGAATACGCTCCAGGTCATGGTAATCGCGGTTGAGCCGCACATAGCGCGCCTGGTCAGCAATCACAGCCGGGTCTGTGATCAGGAGACTGACTTCATGAAACTTCGCCTCTAATCCTTCTATTTTGTCTAATATGTTCATTGGTTATTTTCTTGTTGTTTCTCCGCTTTCTCGTGTTTTCTCTCCCATCGCATCACTTTGTAGTCCTCCCATATTTTCTTCCATTCACGGGAGGTGATATACCATTTGTTCTCGCGCCTTGGCGGTCTGTACACGGGGCGTGTCTCTATCTGCACATTGCGTGTGAGCGAGTCTAAGTTGTATGCCTGCGCGAGGCTGTCTCCGAGAAGCAAGGCATCCTGTTCGTCCGCCTTGTGAATGCGTAACTCGTCCACTTTCATCTCGGTCGCCGGGTCGTCATGCGGCATGGCTTTCCATTCCTTCCAGAAGAGGCCGAACAACTTATACGCTCCGAATGCCATAGCGGCAATAAGAATACACATCAGCCCGACATACGCCTGTCGGTCCTTCATACGCAGCGCTCCGCCCAGCCTGTTGTCGGACGAACGATGCGGATGGCAGTGGTGATGATGTTTTTTCTTCTCTCCCCACCCGGGCTGATATGTTTTTTCTTCGCTCATTAGCGTCTTCTGCCGCCCATCTGCTGCACTTTGCGCATCATCTTGGCTGTCTGTTCGAATTGTTTGAGGAAACGGTTGAGTGCGACAATATCCACGCCCGCTCCGCGAGCGATACGTGCCTTACGGCTACCGTTGAGGAGCGCAGGGTTAGCGCGCTCGGCAGGAGTCATGGAGTTAATCATCGCCTCGATGGGTTTGAATGCATCGTCACTCACTTCCACACCCTTCAGCGCTTTGTCCATGCCTGGGATCATCCCCATCAGATCCTTCATCGAACCCATTTTCTTGATTTGGGCAAGTTGTGAGAGGAAGTCGTTGAAATCGAATTGGTTTTTCGCGATCTTCTTGCTGATACGGCGTGCCTCGGCTTCGTCGTATTGCTCCTGCGCGCGTTCAACGAGCGAAACGACGTCACCCATACCGAGTATTCGGTCCGCCATACGGGCAGGATGGAAGACATCGAGCGCCTCCATTTTCTCGCCTGTACCGATGAACTTAATCGGTTTGTCCACCACCGAACGAATGGAGAGTGCCGCACCGCCGCGGGCGTCGCCGTCCAGCTTGGTCAGTACTACTCCGTCGAAATCGATGCGGTCGTTGAACTCTTTGGCGGTATTGACGGCATCCTGACCGGTCATGGCATCTACGACGAAGAGCGTCTCGCTCGGCGTGATAGCTTCTTTGATAGCCGCAATCTCCTGCATCATCTGTTCATCTACCGCCAGACGTCCTGCCGTATCGACAATCACTACGTCATAGCCCATCCGCTTCGCTTCGGCTATAGCGGCTTGCGCTTTCTTCACGGGGTTGGCTTCGTCGAGACCGAGATAGACATTCGCCTTGATCTGCTCGCCGAGCACGCGCAACTGCTCAATAGCCGCAGGCCTGTACACGTCGCAAGCTACGAGCATGACGCGTTTGTTCTTTTTCGTCTGGAGGAAATTCGCCAGTTTGGCTGCGAAAGTCGTTTTACCGCTACCCTGAAGACCGGACATGAGGATGACCGCAGGGTTACCTTTCAGGTTCAGATCCTGTGCCTCACCTCCCATGAGTTCAGCCAACTCGTCGTGCGTGATCTTGATCATCAACTGACCGGGGCGAACCGCGTTGATCACGTTCTGTCCCAGCGCTTTCTCTTTCACGCGGTCGGTGAACTGCTTGGCGGTCTTGTAGTTGACATCGGCTTCAAGCAGGGCTTTGCGGATGTCTTTGACGGTCTCCGCAATATTAATCTCGGTAATACGGCCCTCACCTTTGAGGATTTTAAAACTCCGTTCTAATCGTTCGCTTAAATTATCAAACATTCTACTCCTAATTTACAATTTGCGTGCAAAGGTACAAAAAATAATTGGAATACGCAAATTTATTTTTATTCAAAAAAAACGACAAAATGTATATAATACTACGTATTATATAGTGAAAGGGCATTTTGTGCAAAAAACGGCAGTTATCCTATGGGTATCTTATGGTTATCCTATGGGTATCCTATGGGATGCATACGATTTTAACTCTATTTCAGCAGAATTTTATTCTTATTGTATCTAATTTGTATTAAAATATTTGGTAGTTTCAAAAAAATGTTGTACCTTTGCAGCGGAAATTCTATGCTACTAATAGCAAAACAATAATTACTTACACCACAAAAATCTAATGCGTATGAAGAAATCTACTCTTTGGAGCATAGCGCTGATTGCGCTGACGCTCGTTTCTCAAGGAATGCGTGCACAGGATTGCCAGTTCACGCCGGACTTATTCCCAGGCCAGGCAGCAGACCGTACGTCTCACGAAGTGAGTGCCACGGTTCATGTAGGCGAATACGGCCAGTATTTGACCCATTTGCACAGCCAGGTAGTGAGCCTCACTTCGACAAATCAGCAGATTGTCCGCACGACGAACGAAGGCGGTTATGATTGCGTGTTCTTTAACGGCGTAGGTCAAGCGGATGTGACTTATACCGAGAATTGGTTTGTAGGTAGCGCTTCGGGCGGCGGTGCAGAAGGCGGCACAACGATCATCGGCGGCGACGGTTCAGTCATTGGCGGTAATGGCAGTGCCGGCGGCGACGGAGGAGAAAGCGGTTCCTCCGTTTGTCCGTCCAACCACACAATCCATTACACCGTACTCCCGGGTACTCCGGTTGCACGCTTTATATACGAGCGCGAGGAGTGTACAGAGGTACACGTACATACGAACACAGACGGCAGTTATGCATTTAGCGCGCCGTATCTGGAGCTCATCATCAAAGAGCTGCGGACCGTCAACTACTATCTGCAATTCGTAGATCAGTATGTGAATCCCACGCAATGTACATTCACTTCTTCCGACCCAAGCATCGCTACTATCGGCCGCGGAAATACCGTAACGCCGACCGGCGCCGTAGGTCACACGACCATTACAGCTACCTGGGCAGGATCCGAGTTATGGAACGGCGTGACGCGTTCATACGAACTCTATGTAGAGGCTCCGAAGAATCAGGCTTATATCACCTTCAGCCCGAATATGAACTATGTTGACACCGTAGGCAACACGCTGACTGTTTTCCCGACAATCTATCCGGAAGGCGCTCCGATATACGTACAACGCTGGCTGTCCAGCAATACGAATGTAGCTACTGTGGATGAATTCGGTAACGTGACGATGATAGCTCCGGGAACGACAAAGATCTATGCCATTTTTGACGGTAACGACGACTATTACGAGACTCGCGGATACTACGACTTGACCGTAGTAGCGCGTCCGAAACAGACGCCTGACATTCATTTCAGCGCAGAGGTAGCGAATGTAGAATTGGGTCTGCCTTACACCCTGCCGACGATTATCAACAACAGCGGCGTGAATATCAACAAATACTACGGTTCTAATCCGAACGTAGCGCAAGTGAACGAGGCGACCGGCGAGGTGACCGTTGTAGGCGAAGGCGACGCACAGATTTTCTGCGAGACCTACGGCAACGACACGTACAACCCGGCGATCGTTTCTTACACATTGCATGTGTTCACGTACGGCATCAAAGTAAAAGGTATTAGCGTCACCAGCCTGAATGCCGAGGATGTATTAGGCGACGGTTCGCATGACGTTACGTTTGACCTTGAGAAGCGTTTCCTGCACCTCAACGGATGGAATATAGACGTAACTGCGCTTGCTCCGGACATCAAAGCCGGTGTGATCAAAGTGGAAGGCCAGCATGTAGCATATATCGTTGCACACGGCATCAACTCTATCGTAGGCGCACAATACGGCCTCATGTCGGAAGGAGGCGCTATCGCAATTATGGGTGAAGGCAAAGACGACCAACTGAATATTCTCGCCTACGACAAAGCGGTTTATGCTCACGACTTCAAGCTTCACCAAGTTTCCATGCACGCAGAGGGTACCCAATACGGTTTATATCTGACCCATAGTCTCGGTATTTCTACCGGCACCTATCTCCACGCACTCGGTCAGACGCAGGCTATCGCTTGTAACGAATTCACAAAGGCCGAAGAGACCGATGGTAAGGGAATCGAAATCCTGACCCCGAATGTAATCTTCAAACACGGAGGAGGTCAGAATTTAGGCGGCTTCATGCTCGTTGAGGGTGTCAATTATTCACCGGCTAAAGATGTAGAAATCGGTAAGGCTCCTGTAATTGTTCCGGCAGACGAGATGACGACTATTGACTTCACGCAGACCGATCCGGAAGGCAACGAGACGGTGATTTTCAATGCCACCGCAGAGAACAGCTTTAACGAGGAAACCGGCCAGTTGGAGATCTCCACTTCGCTTACCGACGAACAGGTAGCTACAGCTTTGGAGACTTTGATTCCGGGTTCCAGCGCTTGGTTGGAGAATCTGCCGGGCGCGCTGACCTTCGACATCCCTGCAGGAGCTGGCGATATCAAGGTACAATGTATGACCGTGCCGAGCTATGAATTGAAACTGAAGATTGAAGGTACAGCTTCTATCTCTATTACACAAGCCGAACTGGGCTGGGCTATCGTTCATTACGATGTAACCGAACCGGTTCACGTAGTGATTTATCTGCACGCCACTTCGGGCGGTTCCTCTGCACCGGCACGTATCGCTACGCGCATGGAAGATGCCGTTACTGCCGGCGCATACATTCAGGCTGTAATTATTCAGCCGGCGAATGCACCGGGCTATCCTACATCGATTGAGAATGTTGTCAACGAGAAGGCCGGTACTCAGAAAGTACTGCTGAACGGCCAGCTGTTGATCATCCGCGACGGCAAAGCCTTCAATGCACAGGGCGCAGAAATGAGATAAAAAGGCGCAGCGCTAAACAAGAAAGGAGACCCTTCGGGGTCTCTTTTTTTGTAAAAAATGCAAGCATTATTATTTTTTTCGTCCAAAGTCTTGTATATTCCATTTTTTTGTAGTACTTTTGCAGCCGAAACATTAAAACAAACATATCAGGTATCGCTCTTTGTTTGTATAACTCCCAACAAATTATAATCTTTATGAAAACAAAA
>OCTX012247969.1_pt1 | contig 35917 bp, 30 predicted proteins | sample 1539691 | NCBI WGS metagenome assembly OCTX01 (sample SAMN02144231, study PRJEB22623) | gut metagenome | biome: sheep rumen | host: Ovis aries | place: New Zealand
ATGTGCGACACCATGGGTCTTATTGTTATGGACGAGTCGTTCGATATGTGGCGCCGTCGCAAGACTCAGAACGACTATGCCCGTTTCTTCGACGAGTGGCATGAGCGTGATTTGAGCGATTTGATACTGCGCGACCGTAATCACCCCAGTATCTTGATGTGGTCTATCGGCAATGAGGTATTGGAACAGTGGTCCAGTGCGGATGCTGATACGCTGACACTGGAGCAGGCTAATCTCATACTGAATGCAGGTCACGATGCTTCTACACTGGCAAAGGACGGTGAGATGAGTGTGCAGACCCTGTTGGCAGAGCATCTTGCTGATATAGTGCATCGCTACGATACCACGCGTCCTATCACGGCAGGCTGTAATGAACCCTCACCAGGCAACCATTTGTTCAAAGGCAAGGCGCTTGACATCATCGGTTTTAACTATCATCATGAGTGGATCAAGGATGTTCCGAAGAACTTCCCCAATCGTCCGTTCATCATGACGGAAAGTGTCAGTGCACTGCAAACTACAGGGTTCTACAAGATGCCCTCCGACCAGATTTATAAGGCTCCGCAGGAGTGGTGGCTGCCCTACACAGACCCTTCAATGATGTGTTCGGCTTATGACAATATGCATGCTTCGTGGTCAACTACTCATGAACAGAATTGGGACGTGGTGAAGCACACACCGTATTGTGGCGGACAGTTTATCTGGACAGGATTCGACTATATCGGCGAACCGACACCATACGGATTCCCTGCCCGTAGCAGCTATTTCGGTATTATCGACTTGGCAGGCCAGCCCAAGGATGTCTATTACATGTATCAGAGCGAATGGACTGAAAAACCGGTACTCCACCTTTTCCCGCACTGGAATTGGTTGGATGGACAGGAAATAGATATGTGGTGTTATTATAACCAAGCCGATGAGGTGGAACTCTTTATCAACGGCAAATCACAAGGCGTGCGTGCCAAGAAGGACGGTCACCAGTATCATGTAATGTGGCGTGTCAAGTTTGAGCCCGGTGAAGTGAAGGCAGTGGCTCGCAAAGATGGAAAAATCGTGCGCGAACAGGTAATCAAAACAGCAGGCCAGCCCGAACGTATCCAACTGTCTGTGGACTATCAGGGTAAGAACACTACATGGGTGAAAGCCACCGTTGTGGATAAAGATGGCAACCGATGTCCTTGGGCTGAGAATCAGGTGTTCTTTGAGACCGATGCTACTATCATCGGTGTGGACAATGGAAGTCAGTTCTCCATGGAGCGCTTCAAGGATGATAAGCGTAAGGCATTCTTCGGGCGTTGTTTCGTAGTTCTTAACGGTCATGGTACTTTGACCGCTAAAGCAATAGGATTGAAATCAAATACTATCAAACTATGAGAAAGTTTTTCTATATTTTAGGATTTATGGGCTTCTCGCTGTGTGCCGAGGCTCAGTTGCAAACTTCTGCAGGAATCCAGTACCTCCAGTGTATGCCTAAAGACCAATCGGCAGATTTCTCTGACTTGAGTAACACCTATTTTCTGGCTGATTCGTTGGTGTCGTTTGATGCAGCGAAAGGTGAGGGTAAACTGAATTGGAAGCGTTATCGCTTGTCTCCGCGTCAGGCTTTCAACCTCAATGGCTACTGGCCTGTGCGGATGCATACCCTTGACTTCCCCGACACTGAATACGATAATGACCCCAATCTTTCTTTTAAGATTGATTTTGTGAGTCCCCGCTGTGTACGAATCCGTTTGGCTACTTCGCCTATTGAGGCTCCGCGTAAGGACAGCGAAAGTATCATGCTGGCAGGGGCAGTGCCTTCGTCTTCTGCTTGGCGGTTGGTTAGCAACAATAATATTGTTGCATACAAGACGGAATATGGCTCCATTGAGATACGGAAATATCCGTGGCGTATCGTGCTGAAGGATAAGAACGGGAAAATCATGACGCAGACCCGTCATCTCATTGATAATGACTCCTCACAGGTAAAACTGCTTCCCTTCTCATTTATCAAGCGTGGTTCCGACAACTCGCGCAGCATCAATCCCGTGCTGACCATCGCTCCCGGTGAGCGCATCTATGGTTGTGGTGAATCCTTCGGTGCTTTGAATAAAGTGGGGCAGAAGGTGCAAATCATGGTTACCGACCCTCAGGGACCTGAGACCGACGGACAGTACAAGCCCGTTCCGTTCTTCTTCTCAAACCGTGGCTATGGTGTGTTCCTGCATACCTCAGCCCCCATCACCGCCGATTTCGGTGCATCTTATATCGGAGCAGACAGGTTGTTCATGGCTGATGAGCAGTTGGATATGTTCGTCTTCTTTGGCGAACCAAAAGATATCCTCAACGAATATACCAACATTACGGGCAAGTCGCCCATGTTGCCCCTTTGGACGTTCGGCACGTGGATGAGTCGTATCACGTATTTCTCGCAGGAGGAAGGTCTTGAGATAGCCAAGCAACTGCGTCAGCACAAGATTCCAAGTGATGTCATTCATTTCGATACTGGATGGTTCGGAGTTGACTGGCAGTGCGACTACGAGTTTGCCAAGGATCGCTTCAAAGACCCCAAGGGCATGCTCGACCAGATGAAGCGCGACGGCTTCCACACCTGTCTGTGGCAGTTGCCTTACTTCACTCCCAAGAACCGCTTCTTCCGTGAGATTGTTGACGGAGGCATGGCTGTTAAGAATGCAGCCGGCAGTCTGCCCTACGAGGATGCAGTACTCGACTTCACCAACCCGAAGACCGTCAGTTGGTATCAGTCGAAGATTGAAGGACTCATGAAGTTAGGCGTTGCCACCATCAAGTGTGACTTCGGCGAAGCAGCCCCGTACGATGGTTTCTACCATAACGGACGTGGCGGACTCTATGAACATAACCTTTATCCCGTTCGTTACAACAAAGCCCTTTGGGAGCAGGTAGAGCGCTCGCATCCAGGCGAGGGCGTCATCTGGGCTCGCAGTGCATGGGCTGGTTCGCAGCGTTATGCCCTCCATTGGGGTGGCGATGCAGCTACCACCAATACAGGTATGCTGGGCGACCTCCGTGGCGGGTTGTCATTCGGACTCAGCGGTTTCTCTTTCTGGAGTCATGACATGGGCGGTTTCGTGACGGCATCGCCCGAAGACATCTATCGCCGTTGGCTGCCCTTTGGCTTCCTGTCGAGCCATACGCGTGCTCATGGAGCACCTCCCACCGAGCCATGGCTTATCAGCGAGAGTTTTACCAAAGCCTTCCGTCAGGCTGCCGAGATGAAATATAAGCTCATGCCATACGTCTATGCACAGGCTAAGGACTGCACCGAGCGCGGACTGCCAATGGTACGTGCCTTGTTGGTGGAATTCCCCGACGACCCAGGTGCATGGCTCGTAGAGGACGAGTATATGTTCGGTTCCCAGATACTTGTTGCCCCCTTGTTGGAGAGTGGCAACAGCCGCACCTGCTATCTGCCTCGTGGCAAGTGGATTGACTATCAGAGCGGCAAGGTCTATGAGGGTGGCTACCAGACCCTTGAGGTGGGCGAGATTCCAGCAGTCATTTTGGTTCGTGATGGTTCACTGATTCCTCATGCACCTCTTGCCCAGCGCACCGACCAGATTCAGTGGGACAAGGTGGAACTGAAGCCTTATAAGGCAGATGCCAAGAAGTGTCAGGGACTGCTTTTCAAGCCTGGCGACTCGGCTCTGCAGCGCATTGAACAGTAAAAATGACCAAACAAATGCCCACCGTTTCGAGTGGGCATTTGTTGTTTATTCATAACACTTGAAGATGTTATCGACCGTTTTCTGATCCATCTTCTTCGTGAATAGGCAGACTATCCATACCACAGGGAAACCGCCCACCATGGCTATGGCTCCGCAGTTGATGGGGTTAATAGGATTGCCCAAAAGCATGTTAATGACGGTGAGCCCTACACCCCAGATGAAGCAAGCCCATACGCTGACCGTTGTTACACCGCGCCAGTAGAGTCCCAACATGAAAGGAGCGAGGAACGCACCGGCAAGGGCACCCCACGAAATACCCATCAGCTGGGCGATAAAGGTGGGAGGATTCAGGGCGATGAGCAGTGAAATGGCAATGAAGAACATGATGAGTACGCGCATCACCACCACTTTACGGCGTTCTATTTTCTCAGCGACGATATCGTCAATCGTACCTTCTTCCACCTCGCCCGGCAATGATTTCTTGTCGCGATAAATCAGGTCGAGTGTCATGGTAGAACTGGAAGTAAGTACCAATGACGCCAGTGTTGACATGGATGCTGAAAGAACCAGCAGTACTACCAATGCTATCAACACATCGGGCAATGTCACCAGCATGGCAGGTACTATCGAGTCGAAGGCTATCTTGCCATTGGCACCTATAACAGGCTCGTACAGTCGTCCGAAGCCGCCGAGGAAATAGCATCCGCCAGCTACGATAAAGGCAAAGATGGTGGAAATAACGGTGCCGCGCTTAATGGCACTCTCGTCGGTAATCGAATAGAACTTACCCACCATCTGGGGCAGTCCCATCGTGCCCAGTGAAGTCAGTATGACTACACCCAGCAATCCCCAGGGGTCAGGACCGAACCATGACGCGAAGCCGCCATTCACAGCAGGGTCGGCATCGGAGGGAATCTGTGCCAATTTGTCAACGGCTGCAGCAAAACCGCCTTGCGCATTCAGCACTGCAAGAATAACAGCCGTAATACCAAAGAGCATGATAATACCCTGGATGAAGTCGTTCATCGCCGTGGCTTTATAACCACCGATGATGACGTAGATGGCAGTCAGAATCGACATGATAATGACACAGTATTCATAGGGGATATCGAAACCCATCTCGAACAGTCGCGATATGCCACTGTAAACGCCCGCCGTATAGGGTATTAAGAAAACGAAGGCGATGACGGAAGCTACCACGCGCAGCCCTTGATCATTAAAACGTGTTCCAAAGAAATCGGGCATGGTGCGCGACTCAATGTGCTGTGTCATCAGTTTCGTGCGGCGTCCAAGGATGAGCCATGCCAGCAACGAACCGATAACGGCATTTCCTACTCCAATCCATGTGGAGGAAAGGCCGTAACGCCATCCGAATTGTCCGGCATAGCCCACGAAGACCACTGCCGAGAAATAACTCGTACCATAGGCAAAGGCTGTCAGCCATGGACCAACAGCACGACCGCCCAGAACGAAACCATCTACACTGCTTGCCTGTTTGCGTGAATAGACGCCCACGCCTATCATCACGGCAAAGAAGATGATAGTCAGAAGTATCTTGATAATCATAACGATATATTATTTTTTCTTTTTGGAATAATCGAGGCGAACCTGCATCTGTGCCATGATTTGGTTGCAGGCGCCATGGGTGAAGGTGCCGTTCAATACATAAGCACTCTTGTAAACATACTGCACTTGGAAGCGGCACTTCTTGAAGAACCAGTATTGCAAACCGGCTATTACCTTGTGCTGATCCATATGCTGGCTGGTGTTGAAATTGAAGAAGTCGTACGACCCTACAAACTCCAGACTTTTATACAGGGGAATGGAGCCTGTGATGTATCCACCACGACTGGTGGCACTTCCGTCCTTTCCCTCCAAATACTCTCCGTGCAGATTGAAATCTTTCGACTTATAGTCAAAACCTAAAGTCCAGCGGTTACGTTTATAGTTGTCACCCTCTTTGATGTCAGGATTATAAGGCGAGTTGGCAATGGCATGTCCACATCCTATCTGTCCAGTAGCCACGAGGTTGAGTCCTTTTACGGGGCGGTATTCCAGTCGCCCGATGAAGTCCTTCTCCCTGTTGCCGTCTTTCTTGTTGATACCCTGTCCGTTCATGACCTGTGCTTCATAACGGAATTTGCCGTCATTGGTCTCACCGTAGAGGGAGAGTCCCAAGTCACGTCCATACTGCACCCCCATCAGCGGGTCGCTGCCACATCCCGTCAGGAAGGTAACACCCTCTGAATAGACGTCAATAGCCTCCATGGAAGTAGGGGATAGGGGATTTTCAAGAGATACGCCGTTCTTAAACTGTCCAAGGCGAACGGTCAAGGCTTTATTGTTGGTAATGCGAAAATCAGTGTAATACTCCTGTACGACGCTTGAAAAGTCGTGCATAAACAGAAACGACCATCTGTCGGTAATTTGGGCATTAGCCCAGAAAAGAATACGTTTGAGCTCAAAGGTTCCTTTGTCGTCACTGTTTTGGTGAGTGTAGTTGAAGCCTCCCTGTGCGTATCCATGCAGTTCGATACGGTCGGAAGCGTCTTTCAACCAGTCTGTCACCTCCTTCTGATCCTCACGTTGACCCATGGCTGCAGTGCTGCTGAAAGCAGCGAGGGCTACGGCTAATAAAGCCTCCTTAAAGAATTGTTTTCTCATCTTGTTTAATTATTTAATTGGTAAATAATTAATATTTCGAAATTATTTATAATTCCTAATACGGACATCAATACCGCTTCCAGCCAAAAACATAGTGACTTTGCGGATGGGAGTGTCGTTATAGTGATAGGGGAACAGCACCTTCGGCTTGATGACTTTGGCTGCTTTTACCAACTGCTCCGGTGTCATGGTGTATGGCTGGTTGCATGGCAGGAAGGCGATGTCAATATCCTTCAGTTCAGCCATCTCAGGAATGTCTTCCGTATCTCCTGCTACATAGATACGCAGGTCTTCGATGGTCAGAATATAGCCGTTGTCACGTCCTTTGGGATGGAATTTCTCACGTCCAGGAGTTGTATTATATGCTGGCACTGCCTCTACGGTTATATCATCACACACTTCAGCTTTGTCTCCATTGCTCATGGCATAGCCGCTACCCCATTGCGCATATACATTATTATTAGTATAGACAACCGTGTAGTTCCTTCTGAGTTCCGTCAAAGCCATGGAATCAAAATGGTCAAAGTGCTCATGCGTTACGAAGATGTAGTTGGCTTTGGGCCATGAGGTGAAATCAGTCTGTGGCTCCAGACGAGTCACGGGGTCGAAGTAAATCACCTTTCCGTCATATTCCATCATGATACTGGCATGTTTGATACATGTGATTTTCAGTGTTTTACCCGATGCCGTTTTGAAGGTATCCGTCTCGCGTTGTTGTGCCCAGCACCCAATAGCGAAGCACATGATAAGTGTTATAAGATTTAGTTTTTTCATTGCTTAAAAGTTTTGTACTTTTGATTCGGCGACAAAGTTATGAAAAAAAGCGCAAACTTGTAAACGTTTACGCAAGAAATTTGTCATAAAATGGTTCACTATACTCATCTTTTTTGTACTTTTGTCTCCCGAAAACAAAAAGAAGCAATTTGCAAGAGATATAATAACAAACAACTACTAATTCAAATCGGAGATGGGGCCATGCGTGATGCGTGGCCCTTTCTACTTGTTAATAAATCTAAAACAATATTATATAATATGTAAAATTCAAGGCGATAGGGTAGAATATAGCAACTATTTGTTATCTTTGTGTGACATAATTATAGATTAAATAACCAATAACTGTAAAACATGAAACAAGATGAAACTTTCGTAAGGGGGGGAAATAATCCCTACGCACGTTCCCGTGGCGGTCAGCGCACAGGCAGTGAAACTTATATTCCTGGTATGAACGACGTTACTCCAGGAAGTGTTCCTTCTCAAGCATCTCCTCAGGCAAAGCCTAATACACCTGTTGTGGGATTCTTGTATTCCATTTCCCGCAAGGGCATTGGTGAGTATTGGCCTCTTCATCTGGGAACCAATACCATAGGTCGTTCAGAGGATAATGATATTTGTTTGAAAGAAATGTCGGTTTCCAGTAAGCATGCTACTTTGAGCATCAAGCAGATGAAGAGTACTCACAAACTGATTGCCAGCATCCGCGATACGGGTTCTAAGACCGGAATGTTCCTCAATGACGAGGAGTTGGACTATGAAAACCATACCTGTAAGGCCAACGATATCATCACCGTGGGTTCAAGCTATAAACTTTTGCTCATCCTCATTGATGCAGAAGAGTATGGACTTTCTGTTGCTGAGGGCTTTGTTGAAGACAAACAGAGTACTGAAGATGACTTCGGATTCCAGGCCCAGGGCGGTTTTGGTGATGCAACCCAGAGTAAATTCCGTCCATATAGTGCTGATAACAGAAATGTCGATACAGGAACAGTTGACCTGAGTGGAGCTGGTTTTGAGGAGCCAGGTGGTACAGAAATGATGTAATACTAATCTATTTGAAAGCATGCCTTTAATTTATATACAAGGAGAAAACGAGAAAAAGAAGCATATACACTATGAGGTAGATCCAGAGTTACCATCGCTTGGTGAAGGTGGAATGGGTCAGGTGCTGAAAGGCGTCATGGTGAACGAGACCAATGGTGTCCGACGTGATGTAGCTATCAAGTTCCTGTTCGAGGATTTGCCGGCTCATGCCATCGAACGTGCCAAGCGAGAAGCCTCTATTCAGATTCATAACGAGAATCTGGTGGAGATGTTTGGTTTTATCGAGGTGATAGAAAATCCTGACGGGCCACGTCCCATCAAGCGCTACCATGTAGTCAGTGAACTTCTGCAGGGTGTGATGCTCTTTGACTTGCTGAATGGTAAGACGACGGATAAGAACGGCAAAGAGGTACCCTTTGCTCAAGAGCTCTATTCGCAATATCAGAATGACCGATTCGGCTTTGCTGCCTTTATGGTGAAAAATATTTTGTCTGGTTTGATGGCTCTACATGACAAAGGCTATATTCATCGCGACTTGGACCCGAGCAATGTCATGATTACCACTGACGGAAAAGTGAAAATCATTGATTTCGGTATTGCTAAACGGCTTGACAACCTGAATACGCAGGACCAGCAACTCACCAGTACGGGCCAGTTTATCGGTAAGGCAGCCTATGCAGCTCCCGAACTTGTATTGGGTGATGTTCATCATCAAGACAAGACAACGGATATCTATGCCGTTGGTATTATGCTTTTCCAGTTTATCACCGGTACCATGCCTTTCGAAGGTACAATGGCCGAATTGATCAAGAAACAGCTCAACGAGAAGATACCTCTCAAGATGATTCCCTACAAGGCTGTTCGTAATATCGTTGCAAAGGCAACAGCCAAGAAACAGGCGGATCGTTACCAGTCAGCTACGGAGATGCGTGTCGATGTAGAACATCTGTCGAAGGCAGATGCAGTTCCTTCCGCTACGAGTGCCGGCGAGATAGTTGCCAGTATCGCTGATGTGAAAAAAGGTAAGGGTAAACTGATTGGTATTGTTGCAGCTGCTGTAGTGGTAATAGGTGTCGGTTTGGGAATTGCCTTGAGTGGAGATTCTGACAAACCTGTTCCAAAAGAGCAGACCGCAGTAGCCGCGGTAGCTGCTGCTCCAGAAGCTCGTGATGCGGGTAAGTTGACAATAGAGGCTATTGAAAAAATGTCATCTCCCGCCACCGTGAACGAAGGCGTTAATCTGCTGACGGAGATAGCCACCAAGTATGGCGATAAAAAAGAAGCTGCCGATGGCATTGCTCTGCTGGCTGCTCTGACACAACCGTCGGATATTGAAAATACCACCGAACAGATTAAGTCACTCCGTGAAGCTACAGCCAATGATATTTCCCGTGATGTCGAAAAGGCTCATGTTTATGCCGAGCAAGCCGTCAAGACAAATCCACAGAGTTACAAGGCACTTTATGAGTTGGCTACCGACTATCTAGGTGGTGAGGCCAGAATGAAAAAGGATCCTGACTATCAAAAAGCCCAGCAGCTGTTTACCGATGGTCTGAAGTATGCCCAAACCAGTGGCGACAAGGAGTACATAGAACTCTTCACTGGTCGTCTTGAACTATTAAAGGGGCTACTTGAAGAGTAGTAATTAAAAGAAGTGTAATATGCCAGGACAGGTCACCAAAAAGGGAAATACCATCTATCTGAATGCCTATGGACATTGGTATCAGTATGATGAGTCGCAGGCTCCGTTAGGGGCGGGCGCCATGGGTGTGGTGTATCTTGGCCAGAACTGTCAGACGCGTGAACCTGTAGCTGTAAAACGGGTGGTTGACCGCTACGCCAACAATCCTGAGATTCGTCGCAGAGCGCATCAGGAAGCGGATTTAATGTTCAGTCATCCCAACTTGGTGGAAATGCTGGGCTGTTGTGAGGTTGCTCCTGGTCAAGGACCTATCTTCATTATCAGTCGTTATGTACGAGGCGAAAACATTGATAAGTTTATCAATTCGCACGTTCGTCCATTGCCTAATGCAGAGCACCGCATCTGTGAACTTTTCCTGCCTGTACTTGATGCCTTGGCATATATCCATACGAAAGGAATCATTCATATGGATATCAAACCTTCCAACATCATGATGGAACAGGGGCGGAATGTGCGACTGATGGATCTTGGTATTGCTGATGTATCAGAAACAATCAATAGCTCTACGTCAGGCATGATGGGAACTCCTAAATATGCAGCCCCCGAACAATTCTCCGATGTAGCCAGCAAACCACAGCTCACGTCTGCCACAGATATCTATGAGGCAGGTATTACACTCTATGAACTCATCACCAATCAGAATCCTTTTTCTGCGTCAACGGTGGCAGAAGCGAAGGCTCTTCATCATGGAATGATACTGCCAAAGGTACTAGGAATTTCTGATAGCGTCTTCGAGGTTACACGCAAAGCTACCGCCATTCGTCCTGACGAGCGTTACCAGAGTGCCAACGAAATGAAACAGGCTCTCAGGGATGCTCTTCCGCCTCGTAATTTTTCTAAGTTTGACCGTTTCCTTTCTGGAATATTTAAGAAATAACAATCATTATGAATGCAATAAAGACATCCATGCCTTTTGCAGGCTATTGGGATACCCGACAAGGAGGCCGTCCGGAGAATCAAGACTCCTGTGGTTTTATTGATACTGACAAGGGACTCATAGCCGTGGTCTGTGATGGAATGGGAGGAGGTCCTGGCGGGCAGTTGGCCTCCACTATCGCTGTTCAGAAGATAGTGGAGTATGTGGTCGGTGCCCCTCAAGACATGCCGCGTACTGAAATGGTGGCTCAAGCTATAGAATATGCCCATCAGGCTATATTAGCTAAAACTGCCGAACAGCCTGCCCTGCGTGGTATGGGCTCTACAGCAACCGTTGTCCTCATCAATGGGCAGTCGGCCATTCTGGGGCATGTGGGTGATAGTCGTATCTACCAGTTCCGTCGCGGTAAAAAGATTTTCCGTACCGCCGACCATTCGATGGTGGGCGACTTGGTGCGTAATGGTACGTTGACGGAAGAACAGGCCCGACTGTCATCCCAATCGAATATTATCACCAAAGCCTTGGGCAGCAAACTGACCAATCTGGCTGAGGTGACCGAACGTCCTTACGAGAAGGGTGACCGTTTTATGCTTTGTACAGATGGAATCTGGGGAGCCATGCCAGAAACGGACCTCATTAAGAGGGTAGCCAAGACACCCTCTCTCTCAGGGGCTGTTGACAGTACCGTATTGACGGTTGAGGATATTGGACGTAAGAGTGGTAATAACCACGACAACCTGACCATTGCATTATTAGAAACCAAACAAGATTCGTTACTGAAAGAGAAAATGAGCAAGACAACATTACGTATTTTAATTGCATTGGCAGCCGTGTGCCTGCTGAGCATCATCTTGAACTTCGTGTTGATTTGGCAGACGCCTGAAGGAACGCACGACGGTGAGGTCGAGGCATTGTTGATGGAGAATGCACGACGTGGTGAGCGCATTCGTGCCCTTGAGGACTCCATCAATGTATTGTTGGGCAATGTAGCCACCTCTAAGCAGGAAGCTGCCGATGCCACACTGCAGGTAGCTAAGGAAAAAGAAAGCGCTGCAGAGAAGGCAAAGAGTGAAGCCGAGCAGAAGGCTAAGGAAGCTAAGGAAGCTGCCGACCAAGCCAAAGCTGCCGCCGACCAAGCTAAGGCAGCTGCCGATGCCATCCAGAAGTCGCGCAGCGACGTTATCGCGCAACTCACCAAAATCAAGGACATGCAGGAGAGCCCTCAGCGCAAGCAGATGCGCACAGTCGTGGTTGAGTCACTGAAGGTGCTGGCCTCTAAGGATGTTAAGAATAAATCGGTCTATAATGGTGTTCGAGAAAAGTTGAGTAATAAGGTGGCAGCCGAGAATACCGATATGAGTAAGGGGCATTACAATATCCTTATTAAGAATCTTCAATCTATTAAATAAACCCTGTTAGCCTATGAAGACAATAACAATAGGAAGAGGCGAAGGCTGCCACATCTATATCGATGATGAGTCGATGAGCCGGCGTCATGCTATCATCAAGATTCCTACCTTCGGGGGTATGGAGATTGTGGACATGAGTAAGAACGGAACCTTTGTCAATGGTGTCCGTCTGCGCCCCAATGTGCCATTCCCTGTTAAACGTACGGATGTGGTAAATTTTGCCGATGTCGCCCAACTAGACTGGTCGCAGGTGCCCGATCCGATGAAGTATTATAAACTGGGAGCCGCCATTGTGGGTGGTCTCGTAGTCCTTCTGTTGGCCATTTTCTTGTTGAAGAATCTATTAAGTACTTCTGAAGAGCCCTCTCCCAAACCCGCTACAGAACAAATACAGCAATCTGCTACTCCAATTGGGCAACAGACAAAGCCTGTTGTTGAGGAACCTGCTCAGGAGCAGGACGAAAGCAAAGCGGAGCCTCAGAGTCCTGCTGCTACAGAAGGTCAGGAGGCTCAATCAGATACCTACGATCCTGTTAAAGAGTTTAATAAGGCAGTCCAAGCTAGTAAGGATAGACGGGAAGCCGAAGAGCGTGCTCGCCAGCAGAAAGCCAGGGAACAGAAAGCAAAAGAGCAGCAACAGAAGGAACAACAGCAAAAGGAGCAACAGAAAGAACAACAAAAACAGCCTGACAGTCAGAAGCAGGAAGACGGTAAACCTTCTGATGGAGGTTCTTCTGGTAAGAAAGAGTATAAACCCGAAATGATATAACTTAAAACTGATAAATATATGAAAATTATTAAGATTGGTAGTTCGCAATCATGCGACCTCGTATTGGACAGCCAATACGTCAGCAGTTTACATGCAGAGATGACGATTCTTGACGACGGGCAGATTATCCTTGAAGACAAGAACAGTAAGAATGGTACAACCGTAGGCAACAAGAAACTGGAACCCGGTCGTGAAACGAATGTACAGCGTGGCGATCGTATTTCCTTTGCTGATGTACCGTTGGTATGGGCCAAGGTGCCTGTAGCCGAAAAGTTGACAGCCTATAAGTCTGTCTATAACATCGGCTCTAACTATCGCAACGAAATTATCCTGAACAGTCAGACGGTCAGTCGCTTCCATGCTTCTGTCCGTGTGGGTAAGGATGGTAAGGTATATATTCATGATAATGGTAGCCGCAATGGTACGATGGTAAATGGTGTGAAGATAGCCGCCAACAAGGATGTTCGTATCAAGAAGGGCGATAACATTGTTTGTGGTACGGAGGATGTTACCGATCAGATTCTGGCTGTCATGCCTAAGTCAAACACCACCTTGATTTATGCTATTGCTGGCGCAGCCTGTCTGCTCGTCCTCTTGGGCATCATTTATGCCGTATGGCCAAAGGGTAGTAATAACGATACTTCTGTTGCCGTGACCGATACCACTGGCATATCGGCTTCAGTTGTTGCATCGGCAGGTAGTGTGTCACCGGAGAAGTATCGCAATTCAGTGGTGTTCGTAGGTGCACAATATCACTACATCGCTGAGTTCGAAGATAATCCTATTCCAGATGCTTGGAATGGTAAGATAGAGGATATCGGAATACTTGAGAAAACCAATACTATACGTCCTTATACAGCAACAGCATTCTTCCTCGACCGTAATGGCTATATGGGTACCAATCGTCATGTGGCTGTGCCTTGGGAGTACCGTAGCAAAGATGAAGATAACTTGGTTCGTGAATTGGTTGAATATCGTATAGAATTGATGCGTCGTACTTGTATTTATATGCGAGATGGAGATGAACGAATAACTGGCAGCGATAAACTAGGAAGAGATTTCTCAAAAGAGATGATGAACAAATTTATTCAAACAGATTTTGGTAAGGGTATTCTCGCTCATCTTTCTAAGTATGGTCCAGCTTGGGCCGCAGAATTAAATAAAATCGTAAGCCGCTTGAATAGAAGTCGTTATACGATTACAGGCGCTATTGACTATATTATGGTTGGTTATGCAGGTCGTAATTATACACATGGTGATGAGTTCCAGCGTTGCGATGTCATATCAGAATCTAAGGATCCCGATATTGATGTTGCTCTACTCCAACTGAATGACAAGAAAACACCCGATCATGTGGAACTGGTATTCAGTCCTTCTCAGTTTGTAGAAGACCGTCTCGTTCCTTTGAAGGACAAACTCTTTACCATTGGATATCCAGCTGGCTTGAACTGGGCACTCGACAAGAAAGCTAAGTCATTAGAGCCCAGTATCAGGGAAACTAAGTGCAGCAAAGAGCCCAGTAAGTACGACTTCGAACTCCAAGAGTCTTCAGTTGGCGGTAGCAGCGGATCACCTATTTTCAATGAGGCTGGTCATCTGGTTGGTGTTCTGTGGGGTGGTACCAGCATTGCAGGTGGTTTCACCAAAGCCATGCATGCTAAGTATCTAAAGAAATTATGTGACGAAGAAGGTGTGAAGTAATGAATATTAAGAAAAGTCTTCTATTATTAATAATGTGTCTTGCCCTGCCATTAGTGGGGCAAGCACAGTCTGCTCACTGGGCCATCACGCCCACTTATCAGTCGGTAACTCCCTTTGCCCCAGGCTTGTTCAAGGTGAAAACCTATGCCAGTGTGGGTATTTGCGATGCAGACGAAAAGTGGGTAGTGTCATTGGCTATGGACTCCATTACCAATATCGTCAATGGTTATGCCTTTGCGCTCACCAAGTCGAAAGATAAGTACCGTATTGCCTATATTATTCGCGATAATGGTACTCGTGAGGCTGTGAAGGAGGAAGTTTATGCGGGTGAATATCTTTTCTTCAATGAAGAGCGTTGTCCTGTGACGAATAAAAAAGGGAAGTATGGTTATATTAATCCATCAGGTGCATTAGTTGTGGATTGTGACTATTCTTCTGCCCTGCCGTTCATCAACGGACGAGCGCTGGTAACCAAGGAGAAAGGTGGATTTGCCGGACTGCTCAAGAAAAGTAAAGCTAAAGTCTTTGAGATTGACCTCCAAGGTAAAGCCCGTGAGGTCAGCCAAATCGATCCTTCAGCACTGAACCCTAGTTATACAGGTTTGATGAGTGCAGCCTATACCCCCAATCCAGACCCGTCCTATCAACGTTTCTCCGATGATAAGGAATATGGTTACAGAAAGGGTAATCGTATTATTCTTCCCACTCAGTTTGAGTCAGCTGGCAGTGTTTCCGATGATTGTGCCATTGTGATGGTAAATCATCTGTTTGGCGTTGTCCGTTTTAATGCTGCTGAAGTTGATTGCAAGGTCAGTGAGTCTGGAGGTCATCTGAAGGCGCAGGCAACCCTTCCTGGTGTATGGGAAAACAAGGTAGCCAGTATTGTTCGCGAAGTTGGTGGCGCCTCTCGCAAAGAGTTTGAGATGGTTGGCACTGGATTGGAACGTACACTCGATGTCACCATTGACAAAGAGAGTGGCAAGAAGGTCTATGAGCTGGTATGCAACAAACTGGTACTCTGGCGCAGTGTTAATAAAACCGGAGGTGACGGAGGCAACGATGATGATAAGGGAGGTGCTTCAGGAGGCATTTCTGTCAGCGTACCAGCAAGTGTTAAGGCCAATGCTAAGAATGTTTGTTCTGTACCCATCAAGGTCGTCAACCGAGGAAATTCTGCTCGCACTATTTCCATTAAGCTAAGCACAGGACAGAGCAGTTCCATCAAACTGGCTGCAGGTAAGTCTAGTACTGTAACCGTCAAAGTTCCTGTCACTAAGAACACATCATGTAAGATTACTGCTTCGGGCGGTGGAGCCTCCAGTTCATGCTCAACCTCACTCAAAGCAGCACTGGTATTATAACATATGGTTATAGAACCTATAGCGTATTTCCACTCTCCGTTCACGTCAAAGTTTGGCGTGCCACGGCAGAGTGGAATTGTGTCCGAACTGAAAGGCACCATCGTTTTTTCACGTGAATATTCCAATTCTGAAGCTCTGCGCGGTCTGGATGATTATGATTATCTATGGCTGATTTGGGGCTTCTCTGAAAATGCTGACGCTCCAAAGCATGCTACAGTCCGACCTCCTCTGTTGGGAGGCAACGAGCGGGTAGGGGTGTGGGCTACGCGTTCCTCTTTCCGACCTAACAACTTGGCCCTGTCGTCTGTCCGTATTCATGCCATTCATCCAGAAGTACCGAGTATCGAGGTTTTGGGCGCCGATTTGATGGATGGTACGCCGATTTATGATATCAAGCCCTATCTGGCTTATGTCGATAGCCATCCTGAAGCGCGTGGAGGGTTTACCGATACCCATCAGTGGAACGAGTTGAAGGTGGAGGTTCCAGCGCACCTCCGTTCTCGCTTTTCCGATGAAGATTGGCAGGTAGTTATCAAAACCCTATCTCTGGACCCGCGTCCGCATTATCATAATGATGAGGCTCGTCAGTATGGCATGCCATTCATGGGGCATGATATCCTTTTCACAGTTTCAGGTGAAGTGCTGACCGTTATAGATGTGGTATAGTTCTATTTTAGGAGCAAAACAATAAAAAAGTGGCGAAAAATTTGGATTGTTGAGGAATAATCCATATATTTGCAGTTTCTAACCCGTGTAAATAGCGAAGATTAATATGTCACTGTGGTTGCTTATATTATTTGTTATTGTACTGTCAGGGCTCGTTTTAGCGCTTTGGTACATTGTGAAGCTGAGGCATCGTATATGCGAGACTTCTAAGTCTGAGCGTATGAAACTGGCTTTCTTGCACAATATCAATAACGAAATACATATTCCTTTGAAGTCTGTTGCAGACTTAGCTAATACGATAGCCAAAGACAATTTGTATCTTTCTAAGAACGAGAAGCGTAATATTGCCGACCAGTTGGTTTATCACTCCAATCTGATTTCCACGTTGGTTGACGAAATCATCATGTTCTCAGATAACAGTAAGGAAGGTCGTCAGCTGCACATCGAGTCATTCAGTCCCAATGCCCTTTGTCGCCGTTGTTTAGAGGGTAATGCGCTCAGTATCTATCATCGGCAGGCAGTGAAACTGAATTTCAAACGCGAGTTGAACGATGAATTCTTTGTCAAGAACGACCGTCATCTCATTGAACTGATTCTCAATAAACTGATTCTCAATGCCTGTCGCTTTACCGAAGTGGGTGAGGTGGTGGTTGGCTGTAATCTCAGTGAGAATACGGGCAGTCTGACTATTTTCGTGGAAGATACGGGTGTTGGTGTTCCTGAGAACCGCCGCAACAACTTGTTCTCATGGTTTGAAAGTCCCGACGATATCCAAGACGATGTGGAGATAGACCTGAGTATCTGTCGGCGTGTAGCCCAGAAGATTGGCGGCGAACTGATTATGGACGAGAATTATCAGCGCAGAGGTACCCGCTTCGTACTTATTGTTCCTCTTCGTTGATGGCGTCGTCCATCCTGTCTAAACGGTCTCTCCAAAGGTATTTTCGCGTCTCGTGCACAATGATGCCACTCAGTGCCAGGATGGATATCAAGTTTGGTATCGCCATCAGTGCATTCATACAGTCTGCCAGATTCCATACCACTCCCAGTTGCATCACACTGCCAATGAAAACCACGATGATAAACGCCAGTCTGTAGGGTCTTACCCATGCTCTGCCTTTCAGATATTCCATACCTTTCTCGCCATAGTAGCACCAGCCCAGGATGGTGGAGAAAGCAAAAGTCAGCAAACCGAATGTGAGCAATGGCTTGCCTACCACCGGAATCTTGGAGAATGCCATGTGTGTCAGTGCGGCTCCGTTGCTGAAGTCTATATCAGGGAAGTGCAGCACACTGCTCACAATCACGATACCCGTAATGGCACAGATGACCACCGTGTCCCAGAACGTACCACTACTCGACACCAGTGCCTGTCTTACAGGATTGCGCGTCTGTGCAGCAGCAGCTACAATAGGAGCCGAGCCCAGTCCTGATTCGTTGCTGAACAGTCCGCGAGCGATACCGAAGCGGGCAGCCATCATCACCGATGTACCTGCGAAACCGCCTCCTGCTGCATGCGGACTGAAAGCCGACTGGCATATCAGTTGAATGGCTGGCCATACATAATCGATGTTTATCCAGATGATATACAGACAGCCTACGATATAGAAAAGTGCCATCATCGGGACGAGTGTGGAACAGACGCGGGCGATGCTCTTTACACCGCCCAACACCACCAGTCCAGTCAGTACGGCTACCACCGCTCCTGTGATATAAGGTGAAATGTTGTAGCCCTCATAGACTACCGTAGCGATGGCGTTCGCCTGCACTGAATTACCAATGCCGAAGGCTGCAACGGCTGTAAACAAGGCAAACAATACCGCCAGCCATTTCCATCCCAGTCCGTATTCCAGCGCATACATCGGGCCACCGATGATTTTACCGTCTGCCTTTTTATGACGATACTTGATGGCCAGCAGTCCTTCTGCATATTTGGTGGAAATGCCAAACACACCCGTCAACCAGCACCATAGCACGGCTCCCGGTCCCCCCAGTGCAATAGCCGTAGCCACACCGATAATATTGCCAGTACCGATGGTAGCTGCCAGAGCCGTTGCCAACGATGCAAACTGCGAGACATCGCCGGTAGCCTGTTTGTCGCGCTTGACGGAGAGTCGTATGGCTTTGAAAATATATCGTTGCGGAAAGCGCAACAGAATGGTCAGATAGATGTGGGTACCCAGTAGTAGTATAACCATGGGCCATCCCCACAGCCATCCGCTGATGTCAGTCAGTAAGTCGTTCAAATAATCCATCATGTTTTTTAGTCTTTGTATTGTATCTTAACATGTTTGAATCCCATTCCTTGCATCACCTGTCGCACCTGAGCATCGCCGTTCACCCGGGTAGCCTCCATGTTCTGGGGTGTCAGTCCGCGTTGCAACATACGCTGATAGGCGCGTCGCATCATGGCTTCGCGGTCTTTGGGCGACCACGATCCGCTCTCAAAGAAACTCTTCGTGCGCGCTTCGTCTATGAAGTCTTTGTCCAGTAAGTCTATTTGTGGCAGCATGATGTTCAGCGTGTCACCGTTTGTGCTAATCCATCCAGACTCCACCTGTTTCAGGTTGATGCCCAGTCGCATCGTACCATAATAGATTCTCACCAGATGGTCGTCACTGAAGATGCCCTTGCGGATGGTGTCCACCATTTCTTCATCACTGATAGACAGAAATTCCCATTCGCCTATGGCTTTGATGCTCTGTATCTGTTCGGGAGTGATGTCTATTCGCTGGTCTGCCGTTATTTCCACCCGACTGTTTCTCACGTCACGCCATATCCATCCCACCAGTATCACCAGCAGGACGATGCCAACGGCATAGAGTGATAATATGCCTTTACTTCCCTTTCGCATTTTCAACATTCATATTTATCAGCGACTGGATATCCTTCAACCCATACTCCTTGCGGAATTGGATAATAATGTCTTTCTCTTCGTATCCCATTTGCGCAATGAGTGGCACCAGCACGCGGGCTGCATTCTCCTGTGCCGTGGGGATGATGCCCAACTGCGGAATGGTCTCGATAATCGCCGCCCGTCCCTGTTGCTCGTAGTTGGTCATTTCGGCATCGGTGAAGTGCGAACGCACCAGTCCTACGTATTCCTTGATATTCTTTTGGTCAATCTTCGAACTGGTCATCACCACCTGTGGGTCGGGCAGGGTAATGATGATTTTTCCATCTTCGCGTTCCACATTCTTTTCCGAAAACTGGCTCATGTCGATATACGCCTTCAGTGTGGCATCCATCGGGATGGCTATCTTGCGGTCGCCCAACGGCATGGGGATGTCAAAGTTCTGTGATAGCACCGAACCCTTCAGACGTATCACGTCGTCGTGGGTCACTATCTTGTGAATCTTATACTCGGTGGTGTAGATGCGCGAGCACTGCTGAATCTGGGTTACCAGCACAGACAGTGAGTCGGTAGTCACCGTCGTCTCAACTTCCTGCTGTTGCGCTTTTTGACTGCAACTGCAGCAAAGGGTGAGTATAAGGAGTACTATGTTTACAATTCTCGACATTTTGTATTCTATTTGACTGCAAAGATAGTTAAAATATATCAAAATGCTATATTATCTGCATTTTTTTTGTCCTTTCATTAAACTTTTTGATTTGATTCACGTCATAAAGACGATTTAAGGACTTAACAAAGAGCAAATGACACTCTCAACCAAGTTATACAAAAACAGTTTTAGTGAAGAAGACATCATAGTGATTTAGGTTAACATAGTGTTTTTTCATGCGGGGGCAAGCGTGCCCCCATTTTTTTTTGCCCGTCTTCTTCAGTGTGAACTAATAGGTGTATAGTTTGATGTGCAGAATCTTCCATTCGCCACATGCAATGTGTGCATGTCGGCCCTGATGGTTCTGGTCACCATTATGCCGACGTATATATTTTAATTCGCCATTGGCATTGATGCTCACTTCGTCTATGAAACCGATACCGATGCGGGGGGCAAAGCTGACCACCACACCATTGCCTGCCAACAGATATTCATCGTCGGCAATTTTCTTCAGCACTGCTCCGCCTTCAGGCCATACGCTGCCGTCTTTGGCACGAGGATCCCAGGGTAGGGTGAAGTAATGCCTGCAAGTGATGGTAGTATTCCCATCCTTGATGATGCGTTCCTTGTCTTGCTGGTCGAAGAGGAGACCATAACTGGAGGTAAAAGCTGTGAACGAGTTGATTTGGCGCATCAGTTCATAAGCTTTCGTGATTTTTTCTGTCACTTCAGGCGTAGCCTCGTCAATAGCGAAGGGTGAGAAGCCTAAAGCCTGATGCTCTCCGAAGGCATAAAGCGCCCGCACACCACTGTTCTCGCAACAGCTTGTCTCGGGAATAAAGAGCCGGTTGTTTGGCAAGGCATACTGGTCTGCCCAACTCTTAAAACCACTATCGTAGATGTCGGGAGCCAGCATCGCCAACTGTGGAGCCCCTGCCTGCCAAAGGTCTATCAGATGAGCCAGTGGACCAGCCGAGGGATATTGTCCGGGTTGGCGCCCCCTGCTGTTCATGGCTGCATTCACGTAAAGAGGTATCTGGGTATGTCGCCGAGCCGTCTGGCAGAGCCTGCCCACATATTTAGCATAATAGTATGCCATGAATATCTCGTCCGTATAGACATCATCGCCGAAAACGTCTTTCCATGCCTTTGTGCTAAGAGACCTGATGCGTGCTTTTAGCCAAGGATGAAGCGAATCCTTATTCTTTTTCAGATAGGTAATCAGTTCTTGGGGAACTCCCTGCTGATAAATCTTTTCTGCCAGTGGCGAGTGGTCGCGTGCCGACTCCAGCATACCTATCTCATTCTCTACCTGCAGCATCGTCACCACATCCTGAGCAGTCGTTGCGATGTGTTTTACCAGCGCCTCAAAAGCACGATTGTCGGCACGGAATACTTCTTCCGAGAAACAACTGGCTATCTCCAGCAGTTTGCCATCCTCCGTGCAGGCTCGTGGAAAGCGCTTCGTGTCTTTCTTAAACCATAGAGGCGCATAGCATGACATGGAGTTCTTCCAGGCGCCAAACCATAGGAACACTATTTTCAGCCCATTCTCCCTTGCCTGTTCTGTAGTATGGTCGATGAGGGTGAAGTCGAACTGTCCTTCCTCCGGCTCCAAAAATTCCCAATAGGCAGGCACCAAGACGGTGTTCAGTCCCAGTGTTTTCATGCGGGGTATCACCTCATCGATATCCGCCACCGCAGTCACTGCCGAATTACTCAGTTCGCCCCCCAGTATCAGCTCCGCCTTCTGGGCTGCCAGATGCATGGTTGTCATCAAAACGCTAATGATTAGTAATGCTCGTTTCATAGGTTTAAGTTTTAAATTGATGATGCGAAGATACTATTTTCCTTGGAGGAAAGAGTCACGTCGCAAAAATGCTAACGCTGCCAACCTTGCATCTTGTATATTTTCTCGCAGAGTTTTGTTTCCTTGTTGGTGGCTGTATTATGATGCCAAACTTCAACGCGAACGGCATAGAAATCGCCCCAATCACCTTCGTAAACAGTAAACACATGATAGCCCCCAACGGGTCTGAACTCCGTGTGATTCTTGACTGCTGTTTTTGTCTTTAAGGCAATGCGATCTTCTGAAAGTGGGATATTCTCAGTAGCCTCAAAGCATTTCAAATAAATATAGCCATCAGAAAGCGCGGTAGAGAAATACTGGAACTCGTAAATACCAGGCTGAAACTCATCGTGAATACGTAGCCAATTAGTAGTATCAGTACTGTCAATATCATCTATGCAGAACGACTCTTTCGTTAGATTGCATGTCATATTGGCTGGTATGGGATGTTCTTTGCCAAAAGGATCGGAATAATCAGAATGAGCCCAAAGAAAAAACATCAAACAGAAAAAGAGGATGATGCTGCATAGCCCACTCATTAAAATGCCCAAGAAAATAAGAAATCTCTTTTTTAATAACGACACAATACCAGCTATGGCAAGAAGGCATGTCGCTAAAATAAAAAACACCACAACCACATCGTCAATAAGTGGTGGCCTGTTGACTTGGTAATATTCTAAAAACGTTTCTATACCTATCAGTACCAGGCATACTACGGCATACACCCACCAGTATTTCAAGAATCTTCCTATCATTTTATAATTAGCACTGATAAAAGTCACTCTACTCTCTTAAAGGTCATTTTAGTCTTGTTGGCACCTTTTACAACAAGTTCTTGCCCATTGTTAGAGAGGATTGTTAACTTACTCTCTCCCGATAAGAGCGGGATATTACCAGGATACTCTCCTATCTCTTTATCCATTTTCTTCTGTAACATCTTTATTAGCATTTGTTTCATCTCCGGATCCCCATTGATTTGTTCAGCCATCTCGCCCTTTGCCTCCAAATCGTCAATCTTAACTTTTGTCTTTTTGGGACTGATATTGAAATCTACGACATTGTCTTTCAGTGTATAAGTAGCATCCAAATTGATGGTAAGTTTGATACTGAACTCTTTTTCATCAATCAAGGTCTGAATATTCATTTCTAATTTGGGAGAGTTGAAGATGAGGTAGAAATCACCTGCCAATTCTTTTTCCGTAATCTTGGTAACCCATTTCCCATCCAGACTCTGTGCCTGCACGCTCCAAGCCGTCATCAGCAAGAGAGCAATAGATAATAACTTTTTCATCATTTTCACGTTTTTAATTTAAATAACAATGTTAACATAACCGTATTTATTTATCTTGTACCCCTTCCGTAACAATATTTGCACTGACCAGTACCACTACATTGTTGACATTCCATTATGCCTCCTGAAACTCCATAATTTCCAGGATATCGTTTTTCTCCCCCTGGTTGTGCAGTAACGGTATAAGTAGCAACAATTATCAATCCAACTTGACCATTTACAACCGCATCGCATACTAGATTAACAGATTCAAATTTTACATATTGTGCGCTTGTGCTAATCGAAAAAAACGATAGAAATAATAAAAACAAATTAGTGGCTTTCATCATAATTCTCTTGGCTTTAGTTAGTAAATTATGTCGCAAAGATAAAGATTATTTCTCTATTTAGCAAATAAAAATAAAGAAAATTATGCGTTGGAGATTGTAAGGGGGCTGAAATCCGATCTGAGCACATGAGGCTGACTCTGTGAATGTGAACTACATATCGCCTGACCAGCCATGACCAAGGTCCCAGTGCTCGTCGTAAACAAACTCGAAATACGGGAGAGAAAACTCTTCCTCAATCATGGCTGTCAGTTCATCTAGTATCGGTTCAGCCCAATGGCCTACCAGGACAATGAATTTGTCAATGTTCCATGCTACGCGACCTCGTGGAATCTGTGTATAATCGCCCTTGAACTTTGTTTCTTCATGCATGGCTTGCTCCTTGAAGTACTCCTTTGCCCACACCTGTCTGTGAAGATGAGGGTAGTTGACAAAAGATACCTATGCAGGGCATCTGTTCATCAAAGACCTTCATGTCGGCCATCTGCTGCTGTCGTTCTTCATCGGAAAGCTATAAACTATATAAATGTCTTAGCAAGCTCTAGGCAAGGACTTAGCAAGGAGTTGGCAAGGAGTTGGCAAGCTCAAGCAAGCTATTTGAGCTTGCCTATAGCTTGCTAAGAGTGCGGTATCTCCTCTATTAGTGCGATGTAATGTACTTTTAGCGAATCCTCAGGAAAAAGGCCGAATTGCAAATTATAGCTATCGTTTCCCCTACCATTAGGAGGCACTTATAAAATAGCTATGGTTTCAACTCGTTAAACATAGCTATCTCGCTATCAAAACGGGATATGATTCCTTTGAATTGGGGGTGGGTTCGCTGAACTATGAGTGTCACGTGTTTATTGTAGGCTTACCTTTAGCATCTGTCGAACGAACATCGTATGATTTAATGGCGTATTTCTTTTGCTGTTCGTAACCATAAAACCATCTAGAAATAAACGTGCGCGTTGAGCCTGTTGGCTGTTGTCTGTGCTACACATATAGAGTAGTACCTCTGGATTGGTGCGAAAGAACTTTTCTATGGTGTATATGACAGTCTGGGCGATTTTAAATCACCGGGCGACTTCTTGTGTTGAGGGTTGGCAAGATTGAACCAGTATGCCGTAAAGTATGGGTTGCGTCCAACTTGCAGTGCACTGCGGGACAGTTCACTGCATAACCAGCCTTTATCCGTCAATAGCCTAGCCTTATCGTGCAATAAGGCTGGGTTATTAGAAAATTAGTTAAGGTTATTGGTTGAGGTTGATAAAAACCAATAGCGTGGCAAAATGGGGCTGTTTCCACTGTGGAAAAACGCAGTCCGACTTCCTGTAGAACTTATTTTTTAAGTTAATTTCTTGCAAGTTTCGATAAAACTTTGTATCTTTGCCGCAGATAACTTAAAAGTTAAGAATCAAATGGTGCACGAATGGGATATAGAACTAATAGAAGAATACGAGAAAGTCAATTTCTATAGCATTAGGATGAAAGATGCCGAACTGACAGAAGTGGAGGCTTTCTTTGAGAAATTCCCAGAAGGCTGTGAGTACGACCATGACATAGACATTATTATTTCTTGGATTGACCAGATAGCTGAACGTGGCGCATTGGAAAGATATTTTCGTCCTGAAGGCAGGTATGGCGATGGTGTCGGAGTCATTCCAATAGATGTAGGGAATAAAATCAGACTATATTGCCTGCGTCTGTCAGACAAGATACTTGTTTTTGGCAATGGAGGAGTAAAGGATGCAAAGAGATGGGAAGAAAGCGAAACGCTAGCTCCCTATGTTAAGATGCTGATGGATACCAGCAGGTTCATCCAGTCAAGGATAAACGACGGAACTATTGCGCTTGTAGATAAAGAGATGATAGGAAACTTAAAATTCAGAAGATATGAGGAGGAGTGAAATTTTAGAAGAGAGACGCAGGCGAGTTAGTCCTGAGGCTCGTGAGTCTGTTGCAATGTCTTTTCGTATAGCTGATAGAATACATGACATATTAGAAGAAAAAGGCTTGAAGCAGAAAGACTTGGCTTCACTATTAGGAAAGAGTGAAGCAGAAATCAGTAAGTGGATGCGTGGTACTCACAACTTTACGATTGATACCCTGGTTGCTATCGAGGATGCTCTTGATGCGCCAATTATTGAAGTCTTTCATGCACCTAAGGTTTATGAATCAATGATGGTATCAGAACCATTGTTGCCACCTGAATGATAAACTGACATTTGGGAACCGATTTGTGTACAAGATTAAGATAATATTACAAACGGGCCAAAAACAGGGGAATAATTTGGCGGTTTGATCACTTCTTCGTACCTTTGCCACCCATGACATGGGGGTGAAATTTAATTCAGTATCAACCTTTACGAGAAACAGGGAGTTTCATTACGAGTTTCTAGGAGTTTCATTACGACAAACATGAAGTTTCTGTTTTAATATTTGGAAGTATCGGGATTTATTTCTATTTTTGCACAAGATAATCAATTAAAAAACCAAAAAGACATGAAGAAATCAACATTCCTTATTCCATTCCTGTTTTGTGCACTGATGGCAGGGGCACAGGACTTTCAAACAGAGATAGCATTGGTTGAAGTACCCGACTTCAACGGTAAGACATTGACAAAGGCTCCTGTTGGCAAGGGCAAGACATTGCAACTGGCACGCACCAAATATTCAAGACCACTGGACAGTTATACGGAACTGGCATTGCCCTCGCTTAGACTGGGGAATATCATCGGACATCCTACACTGGGGTGGGACGATACTGATTTCAAGATTCCCGAAGGTGTGCCTGAAGTGTATGACTCGGAATGGACATTGAACGATGTGTTTACCGATGGTGACTTCCCTGTAGCCACGTACGGTCGTACGCCCAATGACGAAAAACTGCCTTGGGGTCAGACGGAACGAGAAATTTCGCGTCGTGGCAGAGACCCTCATCTGATTATGCTCCTGGACCCCACGAAGGAGGTGAAGAAGGTCTATAACACACGCGAACTCACTTTTCCTCCACAGGAAAACAACCGTCATTCAGTGGAATGGGCCGTTGTGAAAGATGGCGTATTGTATTTCTCTGTGACCTGTGGCGTGGCACCAAGTAAGAACTCTAAGGGCTACTATCTTGTGGCTGTGGATATCAATACCGATAAGACACTTTGGATGAGTAAGCCACGAACCGTTACCTCTGGCAACTTCCTGATTGTTGAAAACTCCATCGTCTGTGGTATGGGTGGTTCAGGTATTCCTGATTATATCTATGTACTGAACCGTTATACGGGGGTGAAGACGCAAGAGTACTGGATACCAACAGCCGCCTATTGGTTTGCTATCGGTGAAGACCAGAATCTCTATGTTACCCTCTACGACAAGCACATGTCGTTCAAGATGATTAAATAGGAGGTTCCTGCGCCAAGATTAAGATAATATTACAAACGGGCCAAAAATAGGGGAATTATTTGGCGGTTTGCTCACTTCTTCGTACCTTTGCCACCCATGACAGAACAGAAATATACAGGACTGACGGAGGAGGAAGTGCTCAGAAGTAGGGCAGAGTATGGTAGGAACGTTTTTACCGAACCGGAACGGACACCCTTGTGGAAACGCTTTTTGGAGAAATTCTCCGACCCCTTAATCATCATACTGTTGGTGGCAGGAGTGTTGTCGGTTGCCATCTCTTTCTATGAGTATTTCTCACTCGGACTGGACACAACAGTGTTCTTTGAACCAGTGGGTATCTTTATAGCCATCTTCCTGGCTACGGGGATGGCTTTTCTTTTTGAAGTTAAAGCCGACAGGGAGTTTGCCATTCTGAATCAAGTGAACGACGAAGAACCGGTGATAGTCATCCGGAACGGACGCCGGCAACAGGTTCCGAAGTGCGATGTGGTGGTAGGCGACATAGTGCTGTTGGCTACTGGCGACGAGATAGCAGCCGACGGACTGTTGCTGGAGTCGGTGTCTATGCAGGTGGACGAATCGACGCTGACAGGTGAGCCGATTTGCCATAAGAGTGAGCGCGAGGAGGATTTTGACCAAGAGGCTACTTTCCCCACCAACCTGGTGCTGAAGGGCACTAAGGTGATGGAGGGACATGGCGTGTTCCGTGTCCGTGCCGTGGGTGATGCCACAGAAAACGGCAAAGTGTATGAAGCCGCCAAGATAGACGACAGCATTAAAACGCCACTCAACGAACAGTTAGACCGTCTGGGTCTGTTGATAGCACGCATGAGTTACGGCATCGCCTTCCTCGTGATAGTGGGTAGGGTACTCATGTTCTTCCTCAATTACGATTTCGAGTGGATACACTTCATCACCTATCTGTTGCAGACCATCATGATAGCCGTCACACTGATAGTGGTAGCCGTACCAGAGGGATTGCCCATGGCCGTCACCCTGAGTCTCGCCTATAGCATGCGCCGTATGTTGAAGACCCATAATCTGGTGCGTAAGATGCATGCCTGTGAAACGATGGGTGCTACCACCGTGATTTGTACGGATAAGACAGGCACGCTGACGCAGAATCAGATGCATGTCTATGAAGCCCGTTTCGAAGACCAGCCCCAGGAGTTGGTGCAGGAGAGCATAGCCGTGAATACGACAGCTACTTTGCAATTAGAGAATGGTGGACGCCCCGGTGTGTTGGGTAATCCCACGGAGGGTGCCCTGTTGCTGTGGTTGCATGATCAGGGTATCGACTATCGTGCCCTGAAAGACGAGGTGACGGTAGAAACGGAATTGCCCTTTTCGACCGAACGCAAGATGATGGCTGTGGTCGTGAAAGGAAAGAAGGGCAGACGCCTGTATGTGAAAGGAGCTTCGGAAATACTGGCATCCTACTGCCATATCACCCAGGAACATCTACAGGAGGTGCAACAGCAATTGCTGGGCTATCAGCAACAAGGCATGCGTACCTTGGGCTTTGCCTATAAACTACTGGCTGACGGGGAACAGCCTATTGTAGATCAACAACTGGTTGTCAAGGACATGACTTTTCAGGGAATTGTCGCCATTTCCGACCCCGTTCGTCCGGATGTGCCCGATGCCGTCAGAGAGTGTTTGGATGCTGGTATTGCCGTTAAGATCGTAACAGGCGATACGGCAGCTACGGCTCGCGAGATAGCCCGACAAGTGGGACTTTGGACAGAAGGCGATGGCGAGCGACAGATGATTACAGGAACCGAGTTTGCCGCATTGAGTGATGAGGAATTGCTGGAAAGAGTGGTGGACTTGAAAGTGATAGCCCGTGCCCGTCCGATGGATAAGAAACGACTGGTGGAAGCCCTGCAGAAGTTGGGACAGGTAGTAGCAGTAACTGGTGACGGAACCAATGATGCACCAGCCCTGAAAGCTGCTCATGTCGGTCTTTCGATGGGCGATGGTACATCCGTTGCCAAGGAAGCCTCCGACATCACCATTATCGACAATTCGTTCAGCAGTATCGGTCGTGCTGTGATGTGGGGGCGTTCGCTCTACAGGAACATCCAACGCTTCATCCTGTTCCAAATGACCGTCAATGTAGCAGCCTGTCTGATTGTTCTGGTGGGTGCCTTTATGGGAACCGAAGTCCCCTTGACCGTCACCCAGATGTTGTGGGTCAATCTGATTATGGATACTTTTGCAGCGATGGCACTCGCCTCCCTGCCACCCACAGAGACCGTGATGAAGGAGCAACCACGCGACAGACGGAAGTTTATTATCGACAGAAGTATGACTTGGCAGATACTCACCGTAGGACTGCTGTTCTTCGTGGTATTACTACACATATTATATAAATATGAGCATAACGGATGGTCGCTCTACGAACAGAGTCTCTTCTTCACCATCTTCGTCATGCTCCAGTTCTGGAATATGTTCAATGCCCGTGCCTTTGCCACCGGCGAGAGTGCCCTCAAAATCAAGGGTTGCAAAGGCTTCGTGTTCATTGCCCAACTCATCTTTGTCGGTCAAATTCTCATCGTCACACTGGGCGGACGGATGTTCAATGTCACCCCGCTTTCACTTCGCGACTGGATCATCATTATCGGTGCCACTTCCCTTGTGTTGTGGATAGGCGAAGCACTGCGATGGCTGAAAAAACATCGCTAACTCTTTGGTATATGAGAGAAAAATATTAACTTTGCAGCATCATACAAACGAAAACAGATGAAAACAAACAGAATCTTGATGGCCTTGACGGGATGCCTGGTGCTGACCTTGATGGCTTGCGGCGGTAAGAAACAGAGTGACGTTATTATTACGGAACGTGTGGAAGCACAGAAACCACAGGGACCTGTCAGTCTGCAACCTTATGATGACAGTCGTGATGTCAATTGGATAGGTAAGAAATATCATGTGAATATCCATCGCCAACCCAGCGACTCGCTGCCTAAGGTCAAGGACGAGATGGGGCAGGAGTTTGTTGACAACCTCATCACCATGGAGGTGTTGCGCTCGGACGGATCAAGATTCTATAGCAGGAAGTTTACGAAGAAAGACTTCGAAAAGTATCTGGATGATGACTATCGTGCTACAGGTATTCTGGAGGGCTTTGTGTTTGACAAAGCCGATGGCGACTGGTTGGAATTTGCAGCCAGTGTGTGTCATCCCCAGACGGACGAATATATTCCTTTGATAGTACGTCTGTCACGCATGGGCGAACTGACCATTCAGCGCGACAGTCAGATGGATACCAACGCTATTGAAGAGGAGACAGAAAACGAAGAATAGTCTTCCACTCCTTACTCAGCATCTTCATACTCGGCATAATCAGGTCGGCACCCTCGCTGATCAGTTCCTCGTCAGCCAGTGGTCCCGTATTAACCCCAATGGTGAAGCATTGGGCAGCAACGCCAGCCCTGACACCCAGTGGCGCATTCTCCACCACAATGGTTTCCCACGGTTTTGTGTTTGTCTTACGCATACCAGCCAGATAAGGATCGGGAGCCGGTTTTCCATGCTTCACGTCGTAGCTCGTCACAATCAGGTCCTCGCGAATCAGTCCCTGGAAATCGGAAGTCAACTTGTCGAGCAGTGTGCGTTGTCCGCTTCCCGTCACCACACAGATGGTTAGTCCGTCGGCCTTGATTTGTTGCATCAACTGTTCCGTACCCTCCATCTTTGAAGCTATAGGGCAACGACGGAAATACTCGCATTTCAAATCGTACATCTTTTGCGCCTCTTCATCGCTGATGTCGCGACCCCATTGCTGGCGCGTCTTCAGTCTGATGGTCTCCACACCCCGCATACCTTCGTAGCGGTAAGCCTCCTCGGGAGCCATGTCGATGCCGACTTCTGCCATAGACTGATGCCACGATAGTGCATGGTTAGGCATAGAGTCGTAGATGACCCCGTCCATATCAAAAAGCACGGCTTTCGGACAGAACTGTCCGAAGCCGTGTTTCATCTTATATTGAGTTGTGAGTAATCTCATTCCTCATTTTTCATTTCTCATTTGCAAGTCTTGCCTTAATGGCCTTTGTCTCTTCCTCGTAACCAGGTTTCTCGAGCAGGGCAAACATATTCTTCTTGTAAGCCTCTACGCCGGGCTGGTTGAAAGGATTGACACCCAGAACGTTGCCACTGATGCCACAGCCAATCTCGAAGAAGTAGATGAGCTGTCCGATATAGTATTCGTTGAGTTTAGGAATACTGATGCGGATATTAGGCACACCACCGTCAACATGAGCCAGACGAGTGCCGAGTTCAGCCATCTTGTTTACTTCGTCCACACGCTTGCCAGCCAGGAAGTTCAGACCGTCCAGATTCTCCTCGTCCTTCGGGAACAGCAACTTCTTCTCAGGCTCCTCCACAGAGAGTACGGTCTCGAAGATGGTACGCTCGCCATCCTGAATCCACTGACCCATTGAGTGCAGGTCGGTTGTGAAGTCAACACTGGCAGGGAAGATACCCTTCTTGTCCTTACCCTCAGACTCGCCGTAGAGCTGTTTCCACCACTCACTGAAGAAGTGGAGCTTAGGCTGATAGTTGACCATGATTTCAATCTTCTTGCCAGCCTGATAGAGTCCGTTACGAACAGCAGCATACTGGGCAGCTGGGTTCTCCTCGAAAGGAACATCCTTGCCACACTGCTTCTCCATGTCCTGAGCACCCTTCACCAACTGCATGATGTCGAAACCGGCACAGGCAATGGGCAGCAAACCTACTGGAGTCAGTACAGAGAAACGGCCACCTACGTTGTCGGGAATGATAAAGCTCTTGTAGCCCTCCTTGTCAGCGCAAGTGCGAGCAGCACCACGCTTTGCATCCGTCACGGCTACAATCACCTTCTTAGCCTCTTCCTTGCCACGCTGAGCCTCGCACTGCTTTTTCAGCAGACGGAAGGTCAGAGCTGTCTCGGTGGTAGTACCCGACTTCGAGATGTTGATGACGCCAAACTTCTTGTCCTTCAGATATTCGGTGAGTTCGAACAGATAGTCTTCACCGATGTTATTACCTGCAAAGAGGATGGTAGGATTCTTCTTGTCCTGAATCAGCCAGCCGAACGAATTGCTCAGTGCCTCAATCACGGCACGGGCACCCAGATAGCTACCACCGATACCAGCCACGACAACAGCCTCGCAGTTATCGCGCAGCACTTTGGCAGTGGTCTCAATCTCATCGAGGAAAGCAGGAGTTATCTCAGAAGGCAGATGCAGCCAACCGAGGAAATCGTTACCAGGGCATGTTCCATTCTCCAAGGCCTCTTGTGCTGCCTTTACCTTTGGCTCGAAAGCCTTCACGGCACCAGCCTCCAGGAAGCAAGCACCTTTTGCAATGTCAAGTTTAATGTTACTCATAGTTTTAATATTTTAGCTTTGTTATGAATGTTATCTAAATGAGTCTGTCAGTAGTTTGATTTCAATCTGCGGACTGATACGCTCGTACAATATATTATATACGGCATCCAGAATCGGCATATTGACATGACAGTGACGGTTTATCTCCTTCATACACTTCGTACCGAAGTATCCTTCAGCTATCATTTCCATCTCTATCTGTGCCGACTTCACGCTATAGCCCTTGCCAATCATGGTGCCAAACGTACGGTTGCGCGAGAAATTCGAGTAGCCCGTCACGAGCAGGTCGCCCAGATAACAACTGTCCACAATGTTGCGCTCAATCGGGTGCACCACCTTCAGGAAACGAGCCATCTCCTGTACGGCATTCGCCATCAGCACAGCCTGGAAGTTATCGCCAAACTTCAGTCCGTTGCAGATACCGGCTGCTATGGCATAGACATTCTTCAGTACCGATGAATATTCAATACCCACTACGTCGGTTGACGTCTTGGTCTTGATATACTCGCTGGTCAGGATGTCAGCAAAAGCCTCGGCTTTCACGCGATCAGCACAACCCACGGTCAAATAGCTCAATCGCTCCAGTGCCACTTCCTCGGCATGCGAAGGACCACCGATGCAGGCCAGATTCTCGTAGGGCACGTCATACACTTGATGGAAATATTCCGAGCATACCAGATTCTCGTCGGGCACGATACCCTTGATAGCCGTCACGATGAATTTGTCGCGGATGCGTGTCTTCAGTTTCTTCAGATGACTCTTCAAGTAGGGTGATGGGGTGACAAACACCAGCGTGTCGTACATCTGAACGATTTTATTCAAGTCGCTCGAGAAGTATATCTCGTCCGTATTGAAGTGCACACTCATCAGGTAGGCAGGGTTATGCCCCAGTCGTTTGAAGTCTTCGATACGGTCGTCACGGCGCATATACCACCCAATGTGGTGGGTTTTCCCCACTACAATCTTGGCAATGGCTGTAGCCCAGCTACCTCCGCCAATGATAGCTATTTTTCCGCAGTCGTACATTATACCTTCTCAATCCATGCAGCGATTTCATCGACTGATGGCTTGGTCATCTCCAGCTTGTATTTCTTCACAATGTCGCCAATCTTCTGTTGCAAGCCCTGAGCCTTCTCGTCCTTGATGTTCGAGATGAGGTTGAATCCTGCCTTGCGCAACACGGGAACCCACTCTTCTGCCACACCGATTTCAGCCCATTCAGCCACCGACGACTGAGGAATCTTCTTTTCGGGCTTCATCTGTGGGAAGAACAGCACCTCCTGGATGAACGTCTTACCCGTCATCAGCATCACCAGACGGTCGATACCGATTCCGATACCCGATGTGGGAGGCATACCGTATTGCAGGGCACGCAGGAAGTCTTGGTCAATAATCATAGCCTCGTCGTCACCCTTGTCAGCCAGTTTCATCTGTTCAATGAAGCGTTCTTCCTGGTCGATGGGGTCGTTCAGCTCCGAGTAGGCATTAGCCAGCTCCTTACCGTTTACCATCAACTCGAAACGCTCCGTCAGTCCGGGCTTCGAACGGTGCATCTTGGTCAGAGGCGACATCTCCACAGGATAGTCGGTGATGAACGTAGGCTGGATGAAAGTTCCCTCGCAGAACTCACCGAAGAGTTCGTCAATGAGTTTGCCCTTACCCATGGTCTCGTCCACCTCCATGCCTTTCTCCTTGCAGAACGCACGGATTTCCTCCTCCGTCTTGCCGTCGCAGTCGAAACCGGTCTTCTCCTTGATAGCATCGAGGATAGGCAGACGGCGGTAGGGAGCCTTGAACGACACGATATTGCCGTCAATCTCACGCTCTGGCTTGCCATTCACGGCAATACAGATGGTTTCCAGCAACTTCTCCGTGAACGACATCATCCAGTTATAGTCCTTATATTGAACATAGAGTTCCATACAGGTGAACTCAGGATTGTGGTTGCGGTCCATACCCTCGTTGCGGAAGTTCTTGCCAATCTCGTAAACACCCTCGAAACCACCTACGATGAGGCGCTTCAGATAGAGCTCGGTGGCAATACGCATATACATGTCCTGATCCAGTGCATTGAAGTGCGTGATAAACGGACGTGCCGAGGCACCGCCTGCAATCATCTGCAGGGTAGGGGTCTCCACCTCCGTATAACCAGCCTCGTCGAGCACTTTTCTTAAAGTGCGAATCACGGTGGCACGCTGCAAGAAGGTTTCCTTTACCCCATCGTTCACCACCAAGTCAACATAGCGCTGACGGTAGCGCAGTTCGGGGTCTTCAAATTTATCGTATGCCACACCGTCCTTGTATTTCACGATGGGCAGAGGTTTCAGCGATTTCGATAGCAGGGTCAGCTCCTGGGCATGCACACTGATTTCGCCCGTCTGGGTACGGAATACGAAACCCTTCACACCGATGAAGTCACCAATGTCCAGCAAGCGCTTGAACACCTTATTATATAAATCCTTATCCTCGCCAGGACACAAGTCATCGCGAGAAATATACACTTGGATTCTGCCTTTGCTATCCTGAATTTCTGCAAAACTGGCTTTTCCCATGACACGACGGCTCATCATTCGACCTGCGATGCACACTTGTCTGGGTTCGTCCTCATCACGGAAATTGTCACGGATATCTGTCGAAAAAGCATTGGTGGGATATTCAGCTGCAGGGTAAGGATTGATACCCATTTGGCGCAATTCCTGCAGGCTCTCACGTCTGCCAATCTCTTGTTCACTGAGTTCTAAAACGTTCATCATTGTTTTTCTGTATATTGAATAATGGTTGCAAAGATACGAAAATTATCTGATACAACCTGCATTTTAGACTTTTTTTTCATTCTGAGTGCCTTCTACGTTAAATAATTGCTAAAATTACTGACAATATTTGGCTGAATGAAGAAAACTTTCTATATTTGCGAATTATTACTAACGTAACAATATGATTGATAATAATTTCAAGTCGAAAGTCGTGGGGGTTGACATCCGTATTGACAGGACAGCATACGGTATTGTGAATATCCGTGGTGAGATAATGGCCCGTGATGAGTTTGTCACCACCGACTACCCCAATATCAGCGACTTCGTGGCTAAACTCTCTGATGCCATCGTTACCATCTGTGAAGCCAATGGCGGTTTCATGGATATACGCTCCGTAGGTATCAGTGTGCCCAGTGGTAATTTCTATACAGGTTGTATTGAGAACTCGCCCAATTTACCTTGGAAGGGTATCGTCCCCCTGTCAGCGATGTTGCGCGACCGTCTGGGCGTGGCTGTGGCTATCGATAATAATGCCAATGTGATTGCCTTGGCTGAGCATGCCTTTGGAGCAGCTCACGGTATGAAAGATTTTATTGCCGTCAATATGAGCAGTGGTACGGGCAGCTGTTTCTATAGCCGTGGCAATATCTATCAGGGCACCCATGCCTTTGCCGGTGAGTTGGGACATACTACTTACAAGTTGAATGGACGCCCCTGTGGTTGTGGTAAGAAAGGGTGCCTGGAGCGATATACGGCAGTAGCAGGTGTGTTGCAGACGGCACAGGA
>OCTX012257229.1_pt1 | contig 35898 bp, 28 predicted proteins | sample 1539691 | NCBI WGS metagenome assembly OCTX01 (sample SAMN02144231, study PRJEB22623) | gut metagenome | biome: sheep rumen | host: Ovis aries | place: New Zealand
GATGCCACTGACGATGAAATTAAGGCCAAGTATAAGGAGCTCGCTCGTCAGTATCATCCAGACAAGAATAACGGTGACGACTCGAAGATGATCGAGCTGAACGAGGCATATCACCTTATTGATACCCCAGAAAAACGCAAGGACTATGATTCCAAGAATGCGTTTGTTGCCGATTTCAATATGCTGTCATCGGTATTTGGTCGACCGACCGTCGCCGAGAATTTCCATAAGGCTCCCAAGGTTGACCCGAAGATGAAGAATGGCACTGACGTGAAACTCCGTGTCAAGATTCCGGTAGACGTTTTCCTTGGTGGCATTGACGCTATGCCGATCAAGTTTAACCGTATGGTAGAGTGCCTTGAGTGCGACGGAACTGGCGGCGGCGTGGAACATCTGTGTGGCAAGTGTGGCGGATATGGGCACGTCATTATCGCTGGCGAGAAGATCAAGTGTGATAAGTGCAACGGCGAAAAGAAGATCAAGGCGAACAAGTGTAAGGAATGTAACGGCAGTGGCGTGGTCAAGAAGCAAGTGTCCAAGGTTATTCGCTACGTTCCGGGTGCGCTCAAGATGCGTGTTCCGAATGCTGGTAACAGTGGTATCCATGGGGGCACAAATGGGCATCTGATGATTAGCTTTAGTGTCACTCCAGTCAATGGAATAAACTATGATACCGCTACGAAGACTGTCCCGGTGACTATCAATGTCTACCCGGAAGACATCGTTCTGGGTGTGACCAAGGTTGTCAATATCGGTAGCTGGTCTACTTACTTGACGCTGGAACCGAAGGATTTCGATAGCCTTCCAGCTAAAAAGAAGGTCGGAAACGTAGACTTGTCTGTGTCTATTAAGGTCGACCGTTCTCCGGACGATATCAAGAAAGCGCAAGATTGGAGAAATTCACGCATAAATGATGTAATTTGATATTACAAGAGGATTTTTATGGCAAACAAGAAAGTAAAGCTCAAAGTAACTGACCGCATCAACATCATCAACAATGCCCAGAAAATGGGCTGTACATGGCCGGTTCGTTGCCATTTTGATGAATTCATCGACTCCATTACGGTGTCCGACGAAGATTACGAAAAGGCGAATGTCCACCGTGATGAAGATGGTAAGATCGTTGCCGACGACGATTTCGTGATCGAATACGATACCTCGGTCATCCCAGAAGTGATCGTGAAGGCTATCCGCGACACTATCATCAACCTTGAGGAAGCATCTATCCGTACGGCAAGCCTCAAGCCTATGTACGAAGATGTCAAGAACAGCCTGGGCTTGATTGTCGATGTCGATACGCTCTAAGATTAAATTTGCTGTATCTCGTGTAACCCAGTCGGCGAAGTCATTCGCTGGCTGGTTTTCTCGTGGTTACATCATCACGAAACTTGGACAAATCCGTAAGCGGATGGGCGAGACTTTCGGTGAGGCTACGCATGGCGGCTATCTGTCCAGCGGGATGGTACGTTCTGACGACAAGAATCTGGCGGTCTACATGTCTGATGTCGACGGTACTGATATAGCTGTCGACTTCAAGTCGTATATCGAATCGCTCAAGGAACGATATCCAGATTCGTCTCCGGCTATTAAGATATTTACGGCCAGTGGAGTCCTTGGGATGTATGCTCGCACCGAGCTCACTTACGCGATGATATATGGCGGAATTCCGTACATCATGCCGGTTCACCGTAGTCTTGAAGGTATTGACGAACACGATACTTCATTTTCGCCCAGTATCAATCGCTTGATTACGACGTTGAGTAATAATGACGCTAACCACGTCATTTCGCTTGGCTTTGTCGACCAGACCGTTAATGTCAACGAGTATGTACTGGAGTATGCCAAGAAGTCACCGTTGTTCGATTCTGCCGAGATTGACCCGCATATCGTCAAGATTGCTATCCATGAGGGTACTATTAAGGTGATCGGTAGTCTCTATCTTCCTGGTGGTTACTTGTATGATATTTATGCCATCGAGCCACTATTGAGCCGTACATTCCGTCCATACCGTGACTTTACCCAAGCACAAGACCAGTTACCAGCCGGACGAGAGGTACTTCTCGTCGGTGGCGATCCAGATATCGTCTTTGTGGGTACGCAGTCGTCGCCGGACGGATTCTTGTATGATATATGGGTTCCAAATGACGCCAGATATTATAACCGGGCAAAGGCCGTCGTAGCAAATGAGCAGATCCCAATGGGCAATATGGTCATCGATGACGACGAGTACTTGGAAAGTTATGCAATCTTACTCAAGATCCTTCGTGAACTTGACGAGGAGGCTAACGGCCCTCAAGAGGAAACTTCACCAGATATCTTGGTCAATCCGGACGAAGACGGCGATACTGATACCGATGAAGTCCCTGTTTTGATCGATTTGCCGGAGTATCTGGCTTAAAAACCGATAAACTGCGTGTAGCTTCATTGTTACACGGTTTTATATGCCAACAGTCAAAGAGTCATCCTTCGCTGGCTTAACCCAGAACTGGGTTAAGCTGCTCAAGGCGTTTGGTATCACAGAATACAAAGATGCGGTTGGTAGAAGCGGTTCCGAATTTGCAATCGCCTATAATACAGCTCTTTCTCATTTACGTTCCCAATTTCCTGGGGAAAAGTTCCCGTCGTTGGATGAACGTAATCTCGTGTTCGATCACAGTGTCAATGAAAACGACTTTAATCTTTATTCTGCTCACTCCAATGAAGAATTGGCTAGTATGCAAACTACTGGCGACGTGGCCGGTGCTATCCAGATATTGATACCGCAAAGTGACAGTGTTATTAAGCTGTTGTGTGCTGGCGAAGTCAATAGGTTTAAGTTTCCGAAGGCTAAAGATGAGAATAATGCAAACAATTTCTTTGATAAGTTGGGTGAAGCTTGCCGTCCAGTAGTTGCTGGAGAAGTGACTGGCTATGTTAAAATTAACCCAGATGATCCCCAAGAAGACGTATACGATATGTCTCTTATTTTGGATCAATGGGCTTCGTCGGATGTCATTGATGCATTGAAACGATTGCCGCTTAATCCGTTAAGTAGTGGCGGATCTGTAACAGTTCCTACGCTGACTGCTGCGTTGAAAAGTCCTCATGTTTCTGTTACGTACAAACTTGGTGCTGGCATTAATTATGCGGACGGGTCTATGCGACTTGTTGATGATAAAACCGTATTGGAACAAGCTCCTAATGAATTTCGAGTGGAACCTCGTTATAATAGGTATATCGATTATAGGGAAACTGTTCCGGAGGCACAGAAGGTGTCGTTTGGTATGATTGATTTTATGCACACGTTAGCATTGTGGTATAATACTGGAATGGTAGGAATGCTTGCTAAGCCAGCCGACCAAACTGGCGACGGTATTATGGTTATTTTAGGTGGCATTTCGATTTCCGAATTTGCCACTGAAAAGAGTGACCTTCGTGGATTTATAAAGCAGTTTGTTAAGTAGGCTAGGCAATAAGAGGTGACATATGGCTTTAAATATAACGAAAATAATGCATGTTGAATTGCTGGCTCTAATTGAATATACAAAGCTAAAGGGTAGACCCGCAGTACATGCTGCGTTATCTCACTTGAACGATATAGTCGGTGCCGTCCAGTTGCTGGAAACGGATAGCGTTTCCGATAAGGAAAAACATCTTACTGGAACTGCTGAAGAAAAGGCTGACGCTCGTGAATTGAATAGTAAAATCTTGGCGAATGAGAAAGTATGGTCAGCTGGTGGTGAAATTAGTCGAGCGATAGCTAATACGCTATTGAAGGACTATCTGTCTCCAGAAGAAGTATCTCGGCATAGGGCATATGATCCGTTATTTAAGGATGGCGTAAATCTGTATAAATATGCTGGTAGTGCTTTTTCGATTGCGAAATATGATACTCAGAAAACTGGGTCAGATGGTATTGGCGGTACCAATACATATGGCGAGTCAACCGAACGTGTACAAGCCGGTAAATCGAATTTTATTCCCAGTGAATACGTGGATTTATGGAATGATAAGAATAAGGCCAAGTCGAAAGATGCTGCTATTAACGGTGCTGTTCATAAGTATGGTCACTGTTCTTATACGTTGGCCAAGGACGGTGTTAACCGTGTCATATTCGGTAGTGCAAAAACTACCGAGGGTTTGGCGGAAATGCTACACAGAGTTGGTATAGAATGCCAACGATTGAGTGTAAACGGAAACAATACGGATAAAACGGTTGGCTTCCAGTTGGTTATGGATCCAAGCAATGCCTCTACGTTTTGTGATGGATTGATAAAGGGTGACTTTGATAGCTTTTTAACCTTCTTGTCGGTATCGAAGCAGACGACAAAACAACTAGGCCAAGGAACCAGTCAGACTGATAACGATTTTGAACGGTCTGGTGCTAATGAAGAGGAACACCAGATCAACACTGGATTAGAAAATCAGCGAGAGAATATTTCCAATGAGGATCGAGAACGGCAAGAAAGCTTACTAGCTGACTATATTAACTCATTGTATGGTAATATTCAAACATTCAACGACATGTTGACTGATGCTAAATATGGCGCATTAGTCGTTCCGTTGGATGTTACACCGGCCCAGAATGATTTTGAATCCGTTATTAAGTCGGCTAATGACATTGCCGTATATGTCGCTTCCCTATTTGATAAGTTTTCCAAGACGATTGGCGAGGATGCACATCTTCCGATAACCATGGGTCGAATCGGTAATACAATTGTACGCTTGCTTGATAATACTGGTAATCATATTCATGAATGTACTGCAGCTCTTGATACGATTGCTAGCTATTTAAGCACTCGACCTAATTTTAGAGTGCGTCGACAAAACTTGACGGCATTGAATAAGTTGCTTAAGAAGATGGTCAATGGTCTTGCTGAGATTCGTACTAGGTTGGCTAATCTGTATAATTTGCAAGTTGATCAGAAGACTGCGAACATCAAGAACGAGTATATTGAGACGATCAATAAGAATAAAGCACATGTTGACGAATGGCTTGGAATGAAATTTGTTGTCGGTGAGGGTGAGTTAATGACGTTAGCGGACATTATTGAGGCGTATAGACCTCTTATCCTTATATTGGGCAATGGGCAAATATCTGATAAGGAAGTTAGTATTTCTCAATCCGCTCAAACTGCGTTTGATGCGGTTACGACAATTCTGCAAAAGCCGAATGATATCGACTTGACAACTATACATAGCTATGAGGAATTGGTAAGTAAACTTATTACTACGGAAGACGCTCAATCGCTGAAGAATAAGTGGATACCAGCTCTGCTTGAGCCTATTAGGCAATGGAAGAAAGCTCAAGCTAGTTTGAATGCTTGGTTTAATAAGCCGTTCAAAAATGCTGATGGGAAAACCGTAACATTATTGAAAATTATTACTGATCCATCGCTACAACACAATGTTTCGTATGATGCTATCAACCACATGAGGCATATTATCGAAGCTAGTGTGCAATTTGGAAATGATGACATTATGAACCGGGAAACAGTATCTAGTGCCGTAGAGTTCTTAAAAGATTTATACGGTAGGTTATCTGAGACCGCATCAGAACAATTCCATAAGAGTACTTGGCAGAAGAAAATGGAGACGCCACTTACAGCGAAGTTTGGTAAATTCGAAATATCGGATACGGTTGCTGGGTTGGTCAATCGCTTTAATAATGGCGAATTCGATGATCTATATGACAAGATTGTCGATCAGTTCAATACTCCAGAACTCGAAAAGAAGCTCGCTGCAATCGCTGATGAATCCAAACGTGACGCCGCTAAAGAAGAGGCGTTGTATGAGAATCCGGTCGTTGAGGCGTATGATAACTTTATCGATGATCTTAACAAATGTTCGAGGGCAATTAAGCAGCAAGTTGATTACATGCCGCCGGATAAGCGTCAAATGTATATGTCAATATTGGACAGCTTGATTGCTCAATATGGAAACTCGCATACTGAATCGACCGAACCGAAGGAACCAACTGACGTTCAGCCGCAGACTCCACGTACTTCATTTCCGCAGCCGAATGCCGCCAGTGAATCTAAGCCAGCTCCTAATGACGATAAACAATCGCAAATGTCAGTTGATGCAAATGATATTCAAGGGGAAATTGATCTTACTGGAGAGACAACTGCGCCGACTGATGAAGACAATATGGATGACGATGATTTTGGCTCCTTTATGCCATTCTAGGAATAGGTAGTATATGCACGTACAAGTTAGCCGCTTACAGAATACATATCAGATCGATGCACAAGATCTTGGCAACGACCAGTATCGTGCCAGGATGTTTGTGTACGCTACTAACTATCTGTCTTATAGCGGTGTTGGTGCTGGAATTACAGTATCGTCTGGCGACGCGACGTATGACGACTGGTGCTGTGCTTTTAGACCTCCACGTATAGATAGTCATAAGTTTAATGCCGAGATTGCGTTTGGTTTGGCCGAAGGAACTAATTCGGTTACATTTAGCGAGATGTTCTCTGCTGACTCCGAATCATTCATCGACAATGCTATCAATCCGATGAATCTGCTGATCGAGCGTAGACTTGGTTCAGTGGATATTCGTCACATCCATGTTACTAAAAATGAAGTCTTCTTGGAGCTTGCGGATACTATTGATGACGGTATTGCCGTAACGATAGATAATCGATCATTGTCGGAACGTCACTTGCTCGGCGAGGACGGATTGCGGATATGCGGTACATACCAGTTGACGCATGTGTCTGGTACTGTCTATAAGTATCACGTCGAACATTATAAGACCGTAGATAACCCTATAGACCTTGATCCCTCTGGATATACATTGTCGATTTGGGAAGTGTGCTACTATGAAGCGAATGACGTGAACTTGTACCGTGAGAGTCCAGAAAGCGCTACATTCAACTTTACCACATTGGGTTGGGGCTATAAGGTTCCGTTCGCAGTCGGCGATGAGTTGTGTATTTCTAACAGCATGTGCCGTATCGTGAAGGTAGATGGATTCAGTGTCCACGTTGCAGCTGAACTCAGTGATAGTGTGGTTACGGTGAACATCAAGTGTTGCCCACGAGTTCCGTCTAAGGATATTGCTGTAAATTGGCCTCATATTGTGTATGCAGTTACACGGTCAAAAACAGAAGGTGTCGAAGTCAGCAATGCACCGAATTATAGGCATACGAGAAATACGGAATATGTCTATCCGATGACGGATACGTACTTCGTGAACGGTGAAGACGGTGTCAATCACGATAACGAATCTGTGTTGACATGCTCGACTGGAACTACGGATTCTGTTGTGTGTATGCAGTTCGCTGCCAATACCCTTCAGAATACAGACACCTCGACTGCCGAACTGAACTTGTATGTAGAACGAATGAACTATAGCGAGTCTACTATCATCGTCTATCAGATGAATACGTCGGCATGGAGTCCGTCGATGACTTACCAGCAAGCGGCACAGTGCATCAGCGGTATTCCTATCGGTACGTATCAGCTAAGGAATCCTACGTTGGGCGACTATAACCATGCGACCGGAATCGATAGGGGCTCCGAGAACGACTATAAATGCACGATTACGATTCCTATATCGTCGAGCGTTATGTCGGCATGGCTGTCTGGCGACGGTACATATGCGCCTTCCATAGCTATCCGTATTATCGGTGATGGCGATCAGTCAGTCACGTTCGTATCGTCAAGCGGTGATTCTAATTACACGCCTCGTATCTGTCTATCTGGCGGTTCTTCTGGTGAACATCCAGAACCGTTTGAAATTGAGCTGTCTTCGGATACGGTCGAACCTGGTCAGATTCTGCGTATTACTCCGGTGGATTCAACCATCAACTCGTTCGGTAATTCGATATTCAATCTTGAGGTCGAAATCGATGATGAGCCTGTTACTATAGAAAACGGCGATGCAACCTACTTGGATGTGTTGGTTCCTGATTCGGTATCTGGCTCTGTCGCTGTATACGTCAAGCAGAAGGGAGGCGACCGAATTACAGACGACGCTTATGTGTATGTAGATACGAGTAAGGTCAACCGTAACGTGGAATTGGCTAAGAAGATCAAGCCAGGTGTGATCGATCCGCACAAGGTCAATTCGACTGCTTTGTATAACCGTGACATGGGCTTTGTTGACATGACGGAAGTTACTGACGAGACCAGCCTTATTCAGAACGTGTACATGATTCTTCTGACAAATCCGGGCGAACGCTTGTTCAGCCAAGACTTCGGTACTGGTATTGAGCAGAAGCTGTTCAAGCTTGGCTCCGTCGAAGAAGGTATTTCCTTGCTGCAAGAATGCATCCGCAAGGTGAACATCTATGAACCGAGAGTTTACATTGACGGCGACCAGAGTACGTGCGAGTTCGACAATAGTCTGAACCACTACACGCTGATTCTGTGCTGTGTTCTGCCGACTGGACGTTCGGAATATATCAAGCTTCCTTTCAAGAATAGGGGCACGGTAATCTGATGCTGATACAGACCGTTGGATCTAAACAGCTGGTATATGTAGGCGATTATAAGTTAGGCTACATGGAAGTCGCCGCCGAGTTCGGTATGCTAGAAAACGGCACATTGGCTTCTTATGTACGCAAGACCGATGAACCCTATGTCAACCAGTTCGGTGTCCATGTGCCGTCAGTTCATCTGAACGGTAGGACGGTCGACATTCATGTGGTGAACGATTCTATCCGTGCGAATGGCGTTAAGGGTGCAGACCTTGCGGCTGCGTTGAATTACTTCCCTAATGACTCGCAGATAACATTGGGTGGCTTTACGTTTGTGTCTAAGTTTTCCGCAAATAACGGGCCCAGTGATTTTAGTGTCCGTGATTCCGTTAATCGTGTGTTCTCTACACGAGTCAACAACCGAAAGGATCTCCGTGGTATCTACAACATGATGGTTCACTTGAGTGACAATAACGGAAAGCTGTACGAACCCGTTATTGCCCGGTACGTGTACACGAGCTACCAGATGCCGAGACATAGGCAGCTAGTCGGTTATTTTGACTTGGGAGAATACCTGGCAGTCATACAAGATCGTAGATATGGCGAGTTGTTCAAGTCGACGTCAAGGTCGAATGCCTTGGTAATTGTCGAATGTAAAGAAAATGTTAACCCGCTGATAAAGGTCACGAACGTCGTGAACAATTGTGCTAAACTGGAGATGCTGGATATCGCTGGCACCTACGACGCAAAGAAGCTGAATGAGTTTAAACCGATAGTGGTGTTGACAAGAAGGCCGTTAACGATTAAAACCATGAAGTTCCCTTGGTCGAAGGTGAAGTTCGACGGCGTAGACGTATTTATGACACCTCTGATGAGTCTGACCGATGCGTGGGAGACTTTGGAAGGAGGTATAAACTTACTGTCGCTCCCAACCGGAAATGCCAAGAATTTGCGATTCTGAGCCAATTTGTAATTCAAATTGTTTTGAATTAAATTTACACCCGTTATCCAATAAGCCGCATTAGGCATACTGTAATAACACTTATATAAGGAACACTCTTATGGCTACAAAGAAAAAAGACCCTACAGAAAACCCATTCACCTTCTTCAAATCAATCAAGACTGGCGACCGTTATGCTGACGCAAACGTAAGCCATCCGGAATATGGATATGTTGATTCCGGTTCCTACATGCTGAACGCCTTACTATCTGGCGATATTTTTGGCGGATTCCACCTCAATCGTTTCTTCATGGCTGCTGGCGAACAAGGTTCCGGCAAGTCTTACATGATGAAGAACAACTTTATAAAGCCCTTGATGGACATGGGCTACTTTATTTTCTACTACGACACCGAACACGAAACAAACGAAGCCCAGTTAATAGAAGAGAACGGCTTCAATCCAGACCAGTTCAAGCTCGTCCAGGAGCATACGACTGCCGAAGACGTGTTCTGCTCTATTGCCGAACTGCTTGACACTCTCGAAGCCGATAAGGGCAAGAAAATGAAAAACGAACGTAAGGTTGCGTTCGTGCTCGATTCTCTCGGTGGTATGTCTACCAAGAAGACGATGAATGATGCCACAAAGGGCGAACTCAAGCAAGACATGACCAAGGCTAAGGTGGTCAAGGCTATGTTCGTGAATATCACGAACCGTTGCGGCAACCTCGGTATTCCGATGTTCATTACCAACCACATTTACATGGCTACCGACGGCTACGGCGATCCGAAGCGTATTGCTAACGGTGAAGGTGCCAAGTACTTCGCATCCGTCATATTGACTATGCGCAAGACGCTTGATGTGCCCGACAAGAATACGAAGGAAGTTAAGGGAATCATTCTTGAGGCAACCGTGTATAAGAGCCGTATGGTGAAGCCTAGGAAGACTGCCATGCTGTATCTGGATTACAACAATGGTTTGAACCGTTACTATGGCTTGCACAATGTGGCTATCGAGGCTGGCCTCATCGAAGAATTTGACGCAAAGAAGTTCCCTGCGCTTGTGGAAAAACTGCCGAAGGAAAAGAACGGTCAGACGACTCGCAAGACTTGCTACGTGATTAAGGATCCGAAGAAGGATCCGAATGACTGGATCGTGTGTCTCGCAGCCAAGTCCGACCGTAAGGAATATGTCGGTACTATCCTCGAAGAAATCAACGAGTACGTGAAGAAGGAATACAAGTTCCGTCCACCCGCACTCGGTGCATCTGAAAACGAGGCTCCAGAAGTCGAAGATGAAGAACTGAATGAAATCATCGAAGACATGGATCTCGCAGATGCCGCTAAGGCCGAAAACTTGCGCAAGGCAGTAAACGGCGAGGACTAATTTCCTGGCTGTTCGAATCGCACCCGAAAGGGTGCGTTCTTTACCCTTCGTGAGGATTTATGGCTGCTGTATATGATTTAACTGTAGAAGACCTTGTTCTTAGAACGTATCTGACGGACTTGAATATAGCCCCAAAGATGATTGCGTTCTTGGACGACAAGTTGTATTCCGATGAGACTAACCAGGCTATCGTTAGTATTATCAGAAAGTTCATTAGGAAGTACAACCGTCGACCGCAAGCGCAAGAGTTGATTGTAGGACTGGCGAATTCTGGTGTTAGCGAGAATGCTAGACAGAAGTTGATGACCATCTGTAATACCGATGTGCCTTTCATGAAGCCGGACTATGTCGTTACCTTGCTAGAAAAGTTCTATCAAGAAAAAGCTACTGAACATATACTTCGTGATGCGGCTAAGGCGTTGTACAATAATGATACCGATGAGATTCGTAACCTTCTGCCGATACTGAAGGACAAGCTGAACTTCAGTTTGCATATTGGATTGGGTCTTGACTTGGTCGAGGATATCGAAGAAGCACAGCGCCGCTTGAAGGAAATGTCGCATCCGATTCGTTCTGCCATCGGTGCGATTAACCAGTATACCGCACAGATCAAGACTGATATCAATTCTGGCGGTTATCCTAGAAAGACGATGACTCTGTTCGTTGGCCAGCCCAACGTCGGTAAGTCCTTGGTAATGGGCTCGGAAGCTTGTAACTTCATCCGTTACGGATACGATGTCCTTTACATTTCTCTCGAATTGTCCGAAGAATACGTATGGCGTCGTCTTGCTGCCAACCTTACTGGTGTGCCGCAGTACGAAGTTGCCGACCTCTCTGTCGACGAATGCCGTGAACTTATTGAGAATACGAAGATTCCTGGTGTCGAACGTCTTGGCCACTTGAAGGTCATCCGTATGAAGACGACTACGACGCCAGCCGAAATCGAGGCCCGTGTCGACCAGTTCTATTCTCTCTACAAGAAGAACCCGGATGTGCTCGTCGTGGACTACATCGGTATCATGAAGCCGAACCGTACTCATCGTACGATGGAAAGCATGTATCTCGACGGTCAAGAGAAGGCCGAACAGATTCGTGAACTCTGCATCGACCGTAACATGGTTGGTATCTCTGCCGTTCAGTTCAACCGTACTGGCTATTCTAGGCTTGATGCCGGTCTTGAATCGGTGTCTGGTTCATCTGGCTTTGCTGAAACTGCTGACATTATGATTACGATTACTCGTGACCAGTTGCTGAAGGATCATAACATGTATGCGCACTTCGTGAAGAAGAACCGTTTCGGCGAGAACGAAGTGATGTTCTACACCAAGTACGACTTCAATACGATGCGCTGGTACGATGCTACTTCTGACGATATTGCTGAATACAACGAGGCGTTGACCAACCAGCAGATTGCTGACGAGGCTGCGGAGGCGTATAACCAGCAGCGTCCTGGTGGTGGCGGCGGTCAGCGAGGCGGTATCACTCGACAGAAGACCAATGCGAAGCAGCAAGCGGCAATGGCTGGAATGAGTAGCATGGCGTCTCAGTTCTAGCAAAAAGGTGTAATTTCTATATAGAATTCATTTGGGTTTTATATGGGAATACTCGACAAATACATGACTGAGGATGACGATATCCAGCCAGTCTCAGTCAAGACGCCAGACTATTCGAACGAATGGATACGCAATACGTTCGACGAATACTTGAAGACGCCTCGGTTTGATGGGGATGCATGCATCGTTCTGTCAATGCCTGAGGCCACCCTGAAGAAGTATGGCGAGAAAATCAACGCCGGACTCTGGTGGATGTACAATACGTACTGCAAGAAGGATTTCGGCATGATGCAGCTTCTGGTAGCGCTTGAGAAGATGATCGACGCGACGAAGCTGGCAAACATGCTTGATATGGATATCAAGCTGCTGGTAGCGAAGGAATCTGGTATCTCGGCGACGGAAGCCGACATCGAGATGGCCGCCAGCAAGACGGAAAATGAGGAAGAAATGGATGCACCGATCAAGATGTCGAAAGAACTTTCTGATAAACTACTTGAAGATGATCCAGAAGAAGAAGCATTTATTTTAGCGGGTTTACAGGATTAGGTTTGGTATGAGTAAGTTTAAGTTTGGATCCGCCTACAAGAATATTGTCGAACAGCACAAGAAGGATTCCGAGGAGGCCGAGAAGGCCGCCGAGATTAGCCGTGACGAGATGACCAAGGCCATCGTCAACATGGGCTCTCAGAAGGAAGGTGGTGCTGGTACCGGTGTGATGGTACGTACTGAAGCATACAACAAGTGGCTGGTTGAACAGCAGAAACGCAATCCGTTCATTGGCAAGAGCTATATGCAGCTTGCCGACGAGTATTCTCGTGACTCCGAAGAAGTCACCGAGGAAACTGCGATGACCGACGAGGATGCCGCTAACGTGCTGGATATCGATGAAGATGGTTCTCTGCATATCAAGGATGACTACGATCCGAACAATGTGGAAACCGTCGACAACGAGAAGCTTGTTGGTGATGCCGCCAAGTTCTCCGACCTCTGTATCATCAACAATGTGATTGCGAAACAGATTGCATGGGATTTTGATTCCTTGATGGACGAAGTTACTGCGTCGCTTAAGGAAGCCCATGCCGATGACTTTGACTTTGACTTGCCAGAAAATTTGGAGGAACAAGTAGACGCTGCGTTGAAACGTCATGATGCAATGATGTTGTTGACGCACGACAAGAAAACCCCGTAAAATCCCCTAAAACACTCGATTTGCAATTCAAATTTATCTTTATTACCTTTACAGCCGTTGATTGAACGGCTAAACCAAAACAATCAAAACAAACAACAATGAATAACCAAAAAGTAACCAATAAATTCCAAGGAGTCCCCATGACTACACAGAATAACACTGATTTCCTCGATCTCGACATCGACACCGTTTCCAACCTCGACGAAGCCACTTCGGCCTACGGATCTGTTGATCCCACTCGCTGGAAGCCTAGCGTAAGCAAGCGCAACCCCAGCTACAGTGCTATCATCCGTCTTCTCCCTCAGGGTATTGAAGGCGTCAAGAACAAGACCTACCCCAGTGTCAAGGTTCTCTACCATCACCTCAAGCTCAATGGCGTTCACATGGAAGTGAAGTGCTGCCGTAACAACGGCGGTGACTGCCCCATTTGCCGTGCCATTTGGGATCGTTACAACGAACTCGCCAAGACCTACGAAAAGGGTTCTCCGCAGCTCAAGGTTTGGTCTGGTATGAGCGCTCGCCCTGAATGGCATACCAACATTCTCGTGCGTGAAGACGACAACAAACCGGCCAACAACGGTAAGGTTCTCGTATGGCGTCACAGTGACGCTGTGGAACGCACTCTCCGTGCTCCGTTCGATGACAGCGTTGAAGCTGATGTGCAGAATGCTAACGGTGCTCCGGCCAAGGGCGCACTTGCCAAGTTGAAGAAGGAACGTCGCAAGTTCATTCCTCACTCTCCGACCAAGGGCGTTGACTTCGGCGTAATAGTCAGCTGGGACGCCGCAAAGAACATGACTTCTTACGACGGTTCCGACTACGTTGCTGAATCTACCCCGCTCGCCGACACTAAGGAAGACATGCTTGAAATCCTCAATAACTGCCATGACTTGACCAAGTACTTGGCAGACATTCCGGATGAAGCTACCGCTGCCGCAAAGTGGCGTGAATTCATGGAAAAGGCTTCTTCTGCCCAGTCCAACGCTGGCGAAGGTGTCGCTGCCCATGCTGGCTACAGCGCAGCTCCGAACCCGAACTACGCTCCTCGCAACACCACCAAGATGTCTGCCGCTGAATTCCTTGATGCTGATGCCGCTCTGGTGTCCGCCCCTGCCAAGGAACCAGATGCGGACGAACTCTTGGTGTCCGAAGCTGCTGAAGCTCCGACCAAGAAGGCTGCTCCGGGTAACTGGGCTAAGCCAGCCGCTAAACCGGCTGCCGCCGCTTCTGAAATGTCCAATCAGCTTCCGGAAGGCGATGACGACGATACCGAACTTCCGTTCTAGTCTTTTACTTTTTTTCAGCTAGAATGGATTCCTCCAAGTGGCGCTCGACTAATACTTGAGCGCCACTCTATTTAAGAGTTTTTATAATGTCTTGTGTTTACGATAACTTGTCAGATGCAGCGTTGGATGAAGCCGTAATCTCGCATTTCGGTGATTACGCTCTTACTCAGAATGCGAACGAATATAATTTCGTTTGCCCGTTCTGCGGAGACATGAATAGGCCGAACAAGAAGAAAGCCTATGTATATCGTGATAAGTGGTTGTTCAAGTGTTATAAGTGTGGCATCAGTCAGCACTTGATGACGTATCTCAAGGAAAATGACGAGACTGCATACAACAGAATCTTGTTTAACCATATGGAAGATGACGACGCACGATTTGAGGCTCGTCGTCGTAAACGTGAACTTGAGGAAGCTCGTAAGAAAAGAGTTGCTGAGTTACCGTTCATGGAAGGCGAGCTTATTTCTTTGCTGAACAACAATCCGATTGCCGCCAACGCTGTTGAGTTCTGCAAGAAGCGCAAAATCCGTAAGGAAGTGTACGATCAGTGGTTTGTTTGCCAGGAAGGCGAACAGTTCCTCAAGAGGGATAGCCTCGGTGCCCTAATCTTGAATGACAAGGGACTGCCGACTGGCAACGAATTTAAGAACCGTCTGATAATTCCTTTCTATCAGTATGGCGGACGATGGACACAGTTCGATGCTCGTGCGCTCGATCCGGAAAACAAGCTCCGTTACCGTAACTTCGAAGGTGTAAAGCGTCAAGCGTACAATATCGATTTTCTTGACGTGACGAAACCGTTCTACATCTTGGAAGGTACTATCGACTCTACGTTCATTCGCAACTCTATCGCCATCGGCGGAATTTCGCACTTTGACGAAGTCATTGCGGACAATCCGCAGATTGCCGAACACAAGGACAACTGCACTGTTATCTGGGATAACGACCAAGCTGGAGAAATGGCTCGCCTAGATTCAGTAAAGAAAGGCTATAAGTGGTTCAACTGGTCTGGAATAAAGGAAAAGGATGTCAACGGTGCGGTACTGTCTGGTGAGATGCCGGTCGACAGTGCTGGCTACGTGGACATGGATTTCATTGCCCAGAGAAGTGCTCCGGCGGAAGGCGCATCTATTATCTTTGCGCTGGAACGTGGCGACATGATGGAACGCAAGCGTCAAGAACAGCGTGAGCAGCGTAAGCAGATGTTGGAGAAGATGGCTGCAAAGCAGCGGGTCGAGGTATTGTTCTAATGGCTATATACGATTGGAAACATTTTGCCACGGATGAATATGTTCGTGCATCTAGGATTGCCCAGTATATCGACCGTCCAGTCAACGATCTATATAAGATGGGATTCTTTGATGACATTCCGTTCAAGGTAGACGCGAGTAATACTCGTACGTACAAGTATGTCAACTGTCTGCGCAAGGCGCGAGTGTACGGACTGAATCCTCCGACAAAGGAGCATCCGTATGCAAAATGGCGACCGTATGAAATAGTCAATGACTTGGGTATCAGTCCCTATACCTACAATAATTATGTCAAGGCTGGCATGATTGTCGAACAGCAGCCGGACGAACATGGCCGTTATGTATTTTATCGTGATTATGACCGTTTCTTGAAAAACTATGTACCTACCAAGATGTTTGCGTATCTCGTCAATACGATGAATATCAAAGATTCTGCTGCCTTTATCGGTATCAGATACGGTCAGCTTCGTGGAAAGATACGTACCAACAAAGCACAAGTGGTTGCAAAGATCGATCCGAAAAGTGGTGTGCGTCGTTACAAGTGGATGACTCGTGACCAAATTATCCAATACATCAATAGCACGATCGAGAACGCAAAGAAGAAGACATGCGCATTGATCAGAAATGTCCCGCTGCCGGATACTCTGTCGACCAATATGGCGTGCATGTACATGAAGGTGACTCGCCGTACATTGACTAATTATGTGTTCTATGGGTGGCTTCATCCTACGCAAGTCAAGAAAGGCGCTCGTAAATGGAACTTCTACGACAAGAAGGAACTGGATGAACTCTATGACCGTATTGAACGTAAGATTTACTACGGGGAAGGTAAGGAGTACTATAGCCGTTTCGCTATCCGTAACAAGTTCGGAAAGAGCGATTACTGGATCGATAACTTGGTCGTAGGCAAGTGCCGTGTTGTCGTTCCTACGGAAGTGTCCAAGACTCGTAAGCCGAAAGGATACCAGATTTGTACGGTCGAAGAATATGCCAAGCTTAATGCAGAGGCGAAGGACATTGGTCGTCCGGGCTATCCGTTATGGGGCTGGGTACAGGAGGATGTAGATGCCATCGTCAAGTCTGGCGTGAATGTCGATCCGAAGATGGAACTGAGCGAGTTCCGTAAGAAGTGCTTGGATCGTCTTGACAAGACTAATCATCGTAAAGTCAATGCCCAGAAGAAGAAGGCCAAGAAGGCTGAGGTAAAGACTAAGCGGCTTAAGCGTAACGAGGTCATCGTCGACTATCCAGAAATGGATAGCATGGAAGTCGCTATTAAGGCGGCTCTGTACGAGAACGAGCTGCGTGCTGAAGATAAGAAGCACGAGCTGCACGTCAAGAAGGCGAAGATTAACCACGAGCGAAACATACTGCGTAGGGCACTTGGCTTGACCGAACGGCCAGAAGTAAAACTGAGTAACGATGATGTACTGAAGCATAGCGAGGTTCCCAGCGTCGTTACGTTCTTGTACCGTCGCCGTTCTGGAAAGGCTCCGGTACTTTACAAGAAGACTTCTAACAGTCGTGACGAGCTTGTATATGTGACTAGCGACCAGCCAGTTACAATGAAGCGCAAGAACAATCCGCAGCAGTCCATCTTCCTCAATATCGCTCGTCTTGCCGAAAAGATCAACCGTCTACATCCGAAGGCGATGCCGTCTTGGATTATCCTCGCACATACATCGTCTATCGTGTACGACATGGCGTTCATAAGGAAACTGGAAAACGTGCCGCCGGAATACGGTGCGGTGGCTCCGTTTGGGTATGAGTATATCTTACCAGACGGAACTTGGACGCGTTGCCCAAATACTTATGGAATGTACAGCGAATTTTCTATCAATGACGAATTGATGACTACTCGTGTGGCTGGTACGGTCACTGCAGTCGGTAATCATGAGGTCGCCGTTCTTGACGGCCCGTTCGTTGCTGTCCGTGGAGGATATCTTCCATACTTGAGACGCTTCGCAATGCTCTATCAGTTCGGTGACGGACGTGGCTGCGTGCCGTACGTCATTTCGATGATGATGCACCGTCTAGGCGTAAAGATGCAGCAGATCGAGGTTGATTCCAGCTGGTGTGTCGACGTGAATATGCCATTTACGCCGATCGAGTGGAATCAGATCGAGCCGAAACTGGTCGAATTGGGCAAATCTTTGGTTCCGAATTACCATTTGAATCCAAAAACACTTTAAGCTATATTTTATGCCGAGGAAATTATTATGGCTGAAGAAACAGAAAATAAATCCATCGGAATTCGTTTTAGTCCGCAGTTCTTTACCTTACTAAAGAGCGTAAGTTCAATAACCAAGGCTGGCTGCGTCATCATGTTCAAGGGCGACGTGAAGGGTAGGATTCCGGGAAACCATATCAATATCCCGGAACCGACAATGTTTACCCACTTGGCGGCATCCGAGGAAGACTTGGATTTTGACACCAACCGAATCAACATCTTCTCGCTTAACGAGTTCGTGAAGTATTCTGACTTGGCCAAGTTCCCAGAACAAGGCATTGCCGAATTGTCAATCGACACTTCGATTACTGGCAAGCGTTACGAGTACATCAAGTTCACTGGCGGTGGCATCACTTGTCGTACGCCGACTGCCGATCCGAGCTGCTTCAAGCCAGAACATTCCCATATTCCGTACACTAGGGACAACGATCCGATGACGAAAGTCGGTGAAATGCGCTTCACTGCCGAAATGGTTGCTGACTTTGCCAAGAAGCTCCGTGCGGTGCCTACATGCGAATTTATTACGCTGCGTATCGATGACGGCGGTATCAAGCTCTACATCAAGGGAAAGATGTCCCAGCAGATTACTTATTGCGTTCCGGCGAACTGCACCAAGGGTATCGATTCCATGCTCGTCAAGAAGATTTTCAAGCCGGGTAATGTGACCGTGTTCCCAGTCCAGCTGTTCAATTACATGAAGGGTATCGGTGGCGATTATGATATCGATATCACCTACGCAGTCTACAAGGGCGTGGAACAGATGTCTCTGAAGGCCACTTCGTTAATACCCGGCGTCAATCCGGAAAAACCGATGACGCTGTGGCTTGGTGCAGCAGAATGCTCCGCTGCGGCAAATTCCCAGTTCGACTTGGTTCAGTAGCATAAAATTGTCATGGGTGCAAAATCCGGTAGGCGGTGCCTATCGGATTTTTGTCATTGTTATAAACTGCATACAAGCAATTGTTAGGAATGACCTATGGGTATCCAGATCGATAAAAATAAGCTTATTCAAGCAATGAAGGACTATGTTTACGTGTCAACGGAAAGCGGCCCCGTTGTACCGTCAAAGACCAAGGTGATCAAGATGCTCACCAAGCAGACGCCGAAACCGGTCAGCAAGCCTCAGGACAGCGCTGACTGGGATCACCGTACATATGACCAGAACAAGCCGCTTACCTATGGTAAGAACCTTATTACGACACGTGACCTCTACAAGAAGGTGTTCACCGAGGCCGTTTCCAATAAGAACTATCGTGGCATGCGTATGAACTTGGCCAGTATCGACATGAAGGAAACCCATTGCAAGTTCATCATCAACCGTCGTGACCATGACATGCTTGTCGAACTGTTCTACCCTAACGAGAACGATAACATTACGGTTTCTCTAACATCTGACACTGGTCTGAATAATCTGTATGAAGTTCAGTTGGATAGCCCACAGTTCATCAACAACTTCGGCTATACAATTTTGAAGACTTGTGACCAGTTGATCGATTCGAACAATACTTATGATGTCGGCAATGACCTGGACACCATGCAGTATGTGAACGGTCTTGGCAATGGAACCGAGGACTTGAGCAACTCATGGCATGCCGAGGACAGTGCTATCTATCACGAATCCGTTAGCAGTGAACTTGGACAGCTTCTGAATCTTTGCAATGCAGTTGCTTTGCTTGAAGATGGCGAAGAACAAGATCCTAACGCAGAAGCATTTGCAGCACCTGGTGGCGATCTTCCGAACCCAGATGAAATGGGTGGCATGAATCCGGGCGATGTCAACGGCACCGATGCGAGTGGCCCGTCTCCAGAAGACTCCGTGAATTTCAAGGAAGGATTTATTGACTTGGCATGTCCTAATGAAGACGAAGAAGGCTTGACGAACATCAATGCCGATGGATCTGGCGTTAATGGTCTATCTAGTGGCATGGATAATCTTGCAAAGCTGTATGCGGAAGCACGTGTCGAAGATATGAACACTAACAGCTCGCCTGGTGTTAAGCTCAGTAAGGAAGAAATTCTTCATGGTACTGCACCAGCCGAAAACCAGAATGCCGCTAGTTTGATTAACGGATTGTGCTCGCTGTCTCCGTATATTTCCTTGGCTGGTTCTCAAGTACCTAAAAAGCAGATTTCTGAACTGATCGCTTACTTGAACAATCCGGGTACGGATGACCTTACCCTGACCGCATTCAACGAGAAGCTGGCCGAGCTCTTCCCCAATGACTTCGAGGGTACCAAGACTGGCGAAGGTAATCTGAGCACATCCGGCGTTGACCTTGATGGCGAAAGCCAGTTTGGTGGCGGCGATGACGGCATGGGCGGCATGGGTGATTTCGGTACTGGTGTCGATATGAATGACAGTGCTGACCTGACTGGAGTTCTTGGCGGTGACGAAGGGGCGTCATTTGACAATGATGGCTCTACTGAAGCCATGATGGATCAGTTCGGTGGCAATGTCGACGTACCGAGCGATGAAACCGAAGAAGGCGGTATCGGCGATATGGAATTAGGTGCCGATAACGGCCCGTCCCAGCAAGCAGTCGATAAGCAAGACGAAGTGATTGGCGCAATGACCAATCTCTAGTTTGGCTGAAAAACAATTAAAAGAAGGCCGTCACGAACGGCCTTTTTTAATGTAATTTGAAAACAAAAGGAAGAACTATGAACAATACTACAATTACTGATGATCAGAAAATCCGCGCACAGTCTCTTCATGCTCTGCTTGACGAGTACAAGGATGTCCAGCCGGACGAATCTGCCGAAGAAGCTGCTGCCGATATGCCGGTGACCATGTTCGTGTTGCAGGGCCGTTTCGGTCAAGCGTTGTCCCTTGTGGAACAAGCTTTGCTTGACGCAAACACCGTTGCCAGACTACGTACCAAGGTCGATCCGAAGGACAACAAGCTGTGGCTTTATATTGACACCGATAGCGGCATCAGCGTCAAGGTCGATGCTCTTCCGTTGTCAGTCGAATTCGAAAAGCCGGTCTACGTCAACATCTATGACTTGTGCAACGCCGTGCATAAGTTGATGGGCACACGTGAGACCAGTGTGGCTCTGTGGGTAAGCGAAGGACAGCTCTATATGGGTGCGTTCTTCAATGACCAGATTGGCGGCTTTGAACTGGAAATCGGTTTCGAGCCTAAGGAACCGTTCGAAGTTGCTACAGTCGACGACACTAACTTCAATATCCGTATCGCCATGGATCAGATCTCGTTCAACACTGTTCTTGACAGCGTGTACAATTTCGATACTGTCGAAATCCACCGTAAGAATGGCCGTGTGTCATACCGTACCGGTAACGAGCATTGCACGATCGCTACTGCCATGCAGAATACGGTCATGGTTAACGATCCGTCGGATGCCGATCGATTTGACAACACGTCTGACTTCAGCGTGAGCGTTCCGTCGAAGATCTTCAAGGTCATTCCTCTTGTGAATGCGCTTGATATGGACTTGTCGCTCAATGTGATTATCGATATCGATACGACCAACAAGAAGATTCGTATTTCCGGTATGTACGCTACACTGGTTGCCGACTATGGTAACTCGACTCTGCAGACGTACAATAACGAAGGTATGGAACGAGTGTTCCACATCAAGGCTGAATCGATCGCAGCTGCCATCGGTATGTACTTCGACATGAACTACATCAATCCTACTGGAAAGGTGCGTATCTATGGTATCGAGAACGGTCTTATCGGAATCGAGGGACTTGACGACGAACGAATCCATGTCAACTTGACTGTCGGTGACTGCCAGGTCGAACATCCGGGCTTCGAGATCGAGATTCCGCTTGACGTGCTTACGATGATGATTCGTAACTCGGCTTGCCCAGACCTCGTTCTTCAGCATGGCTTCGAGAATGGCCGTACCATGATGACTTACGGTAACGGTATGTTCTTGAGGAAATGTACCTACATCGCTTAGGTCTGATTACGATATGAAAAGGGCGGTCGGTTGACCGCCTTTTTTTATTTTCGCTTGTTATAGGGTTTTCCAGTTAGCAGTTCTTGGTTGGCGTACATTTGAGCTTTGTTCAAAAGAATTTGATCAGATCTGGATGTATACTTGTTTGCTTTAATTGCGTTTTCCTTGAGCTCTTGGTATATATTCCATACACGTTGCTGAAAATCTTGGTTCTGTCCTAGATTATGGAAGGTTTGGCTGGCTACCACTGTAGTTTCTTTTCCGTCTGGTGATACGGTTTCGTGGTGGAAATCGCCTGGAGCTGCGTTGGCTCCAGCAACTGCCATTGTACCAATTGCTGCGGCCTTTCCGAGCTTATGAGCAAATTTCTTACCAGCGTCGACGCATGCCTTGCCGATATCGCCTATACCTTCGGTTATCGGCGGTTCTGGTATTGTACTGTCGTCGTTAGGCATTTCGACGTCTCCGTCCGATTCAGTTGAACCTTCATCCGGTTCTGCGAGTTCGGCAAGGTCGTCCATAGTGAACGGATCGGTATCTGGTTCCTCTTCGTATGGATTTTCGGCATTGATATTGTCTATATCGCTAAACATCTGGTCGGCCATGCCTTGTTCGGACGGTGCGAACATGCTGAATTCGTCTGCAGCTGGGTCTTGCCCGATATCGTTCGTGATGTCGCCTACAAGTTCGTCGTAAGTCACCTCGTCGGATTCGCCAGACTCGTTCGGATTGTTTCCGGTCTCGTAGTCGTGCTGCAGTTCACGGAAAGCTTGTATGTTGGCTTGGCTCTGCAAGGATTGGTCTGCATTATCCATGTTTGGCGGATTCTTGAGCTGATCCATGTGGGCGTCACGAAGCTTCTGGTCGAGTTCTACCTTGACGGCGTTCGGTGACTTGCCGGAAATTGCTACCAGTCGCTGGATGTTGGGCGGCTGTCTGCTCGGTGCGATATTTGGCTTGCTCGATGTGAGCATGTTGTCGAATTGTCCGTCGTGGTGTGCCATTTTTGATATCCTATCTAAGTATATGCAGTTTATCGGAAAAATATTTTTTGACCACGTTATAAACTATTGGACAAAAACACGACTCATGAGGTGTTTCTATGTCATTCAATGTATTCGAAGATGATGCTATTATGGCCGAATTCGATAGGATTTCTGCAGAACCTATTGACAATGAACCGTATAGCCTCGTTAAAAACCCGGTTCCCGTTGTAGAATCCATCCTGGACTTCAACGGTCACAAGATCGACACTGGTAGCTGGTGCACTGGCGATGGCGTCGATGAAAACAAGAAGAAGGTCGGCAAGGCTAAGACTGCTTCCGATCCTAAGCTCGCTAAGGCTGCTCCGGCAAAGACTGGCGAGAAGAAGGACGACGGTAAGCTGGTCGAGAATGTTGATGCCAAGGAGAAGAAGGAAAAGGGTCAGACTACCGAAGTCAAGACCAATACCGAAGTCAAGACTGAGAAGGCTCCTGAAGCCGGTAAGGGTGGAAAGTTCGACTCTGCCGCAAAGTCTGCTGCTTCCAGCAACCAGAGCGGTGCCCAGAAGAATAAGAAGTTCGAGGAAAACGCCAAGCTCCAGAAGCATATCGACCTTTTTAAGAAAGGTGTCCGGGCTCTAGCAACTGATTCCAAGTCCGCTGCTGACGCCGAGAAGGTATTGAAGAAGTTCGACAAGATTTCTTCGTATCTGAAGCCGAAAGGCTAATTCATACACCGATATAATTTAAGAAAGCCGCCAGAAATGGCGGTTTTTCTGTTATTTGCAATTCAAATTGTTAATTGCTACATATTGGGTGCTAAACTGAATTCGCTATGGCTCAGATAACACCAGAAAAAGACAAACCCAAACGCCCTATGTGGCGGTCGATATTCCACGACACGGAAAACGACCGCATGTACGTTTGGTATACGGACGGTACTATGGATGCCGTCCCTGCGGTGCATGAGTTCTATACCGACAAGCAAGGCGAATACGGTGCGAAGCCGTGTGGCATGAGGGACATCTGGGATCGAGAAGTATTCAAGGTGGAAGTTCCCCCAGCCAACGGAGTGTCCGCTTACGAAGTTGAGAAGGCCATCAAGCAGAACCATGCTGGCCCGACCAACCACCTTGCCGAAATCGATATTGACCCTCGTGGCCGATTCCTACAGAAACATTATGCTGATACGGGTGTCATCCATCCGGACATGAAGGATATCAACCTCGGCTTCCTCGATATTGAAAACGCCACTACTGGACGTTTCTCGCTGCCGACCGAAGCAAAGTATCCTATCAATGTTGTTACATTCTACGTCTCCAAACAAGACAAGTATTACGTATACGGCGTCGCCAAGGACATTTCCGAGAAGGGCAAACAGTTCCTCAAGGACAACAAGGGCGAATATATCCTTTGTAAGGACGAAGCCGACCTACTTACTCAATTACTATACTGCATTGGTTCCAGCGACATTGATATATTGTCTGGTTGGAACTTCGGATTCGATACTGTTTACATCTGCAATCGACTGAAGCAAGTAAACGAAAAGCTTCCGCCGAAAGACCGTATTTCTCTCGACTTACTATCAAGGATGCGTGGCAAGAACAAGCGTGCATACTTGAATGCGAAGAACGAGTTAATAATTAACGGTACAGAAGTCATTGACTTCCTAGAACTTTATAAGAAGTACACCTTCTCCGAAGAGTCTTCCTACAAGCTTGATTATATTGGTGCAAAGATTGTCGGCGAGCACAAGGCTCCGCTTCCTGACGGCTATCTGTCTTGGCAGAAGTACTGGGAAGACTACGTATTGTATAACTTCCAGGACGTTAGGCTGCTCGTCAAGATCGAAGCCAAGGCGCAGATGTTCCGCCTTGCAGTTACTTCGGCTGCTGCAGCTCGTGTTCCGTTCTCGTCTGTGTTTGAATCCAAGAAGATGCTTACTGGATTCATGCTGGATCATCTTCACCACACGAACCGTACGTTCCCGCCGTACCGCCAGCAGCACAAGGAAGTGTTTCCCGGCGCATTCGTGTACTCCGTTCCCGGTTACAAGGAATACCTAGTATCTTATGACTATCGATCGCTGTATCCTTCTATCATGATGACGTTCAACACGTCGCCTGAAATGAAGGTCACGTTCCCGATCGACTATGTGCTTACCGAAGAAGAGCGTAAGAATCTTATTAAGTCTCCGTGGGATCATAACGGTCGCTACCAAGTCTACTTCCGCAAGGACAAGGTCGGCGTCGTGCCAGAAGTTACAAGGCTTCTGTTCGACGGTCGTTCCGACTTGAAGAAGATGATGAAGAAGGCCAAGAAGGCTGGCGACAAGGAAATGACCGCCGTCTATGACATGATGCAGAAGGTGTACAAGGTGCTTGGCAACTCTCTGTACGGCTTGATGGGTTCCGAATTCTTCGCTCTTTATGATGTGGACAATGCAGCTTCGATTACCGCATACGGTCAGCGTCTTATCAAGTACACGATTGCACAGCTTTCGGAGTATATCAACAACGACATTCATTCCGACCCAGTGTTCAAGGAAATCTTTGGTTATACTCCGGAGATCGATCCGGAACTGGTCGGCACGTTCACCGACGCCACTGGCGAAGTGAACTACAAGCGCATGAGCCACGGTGATACTGACTCCTTCTTCGTGAAGTTCGGAGACATTTTCGATCCGTTCAGACAGAAGCAGGGGACTGGCACCGAGGTCATCGTGTTCAATAAGCACGAACTCGTGGAACGCTATGCGTTCGACAACGATCACGAGCTCGATTCCAAGAAGGCGTTCAACCGCCTCTGTAAGAAGTACGGCAAGGAAAGTTGGACTAAACCGGACATGCGTACGCCGGATGAGAAGACTGGCTGGACGAAGGCACAGATTACCTTCGCCGACGGTATCTTCATGACTGGCGATTACCGCATCATCTACAACCGATACCGACTTACCGACTTCTGCCGAATCCTTGATGCTTGCATCTTGGAAGAGAAGCTTGACGAGTACATGCTCAACTACGCCAACCAGTGGGGCTACTTGACGAACGAGTTGTTCTTAAAGCGCGAAAAGTGCATCCACAAGGCTATCGTGACCGCCAAGAAGAAGTACATCTGCTTGGTGGAGAGCATGGAAGACATTGTCTACCTCGACCTTGGCCACAAGGACGAGAACGGCAAGTGGGTCAAGGGTACGCTTGCTGTCAAGCCAGAATATGCCATTACTGGTCTTGAACTTGTACGAAGCTCTACAGCTTTGTTCGGCAAGGATCGTATGATGAACATGGTGGACTTGATGATGGACACCATGGACAAGTACACGGTGAGACAGCGCTTGCTGGAAATCAAGAAGGAATTCTTCGAATCGGTTCAGAAGGAAGATTACAACTACATCGCATGTCCGTGCGGTGTCAAGAACGATCCGCCTCCGTTTGAAGTCATGGAACTCATGCCATCCGAGGAAAAGAAGAAGATCGACTGGCGTGTGAAGGCTGGCTCAGTCTGGAATTACTTGATCCAGAACGACCCGGAGCTTTCCAAGTTCCCATACGAGCCGGTGTACGCTGGTTCCAAGATCCGATTCATCAAGAAGGCCGACAATCTCTTCGGTGTCAGCATCATCTGCTATACTGGTGAAAAGTGTCCGCAGAGACTTCTTGAAATCTTCCATCCGGACTGGGAAGAGCACTGGAAGGTATGCGTGGCACAAGTGCTTGGCCGTCTGTTCAAGGCAGTCGGCTGGGATGAACGTCTCGAATACGACGAGAGCGATTTCATGATGTCGATGTTCTAGGAGATTTTATGAGTTACAACCGACAACCGTTTTACGATACGATGACATTGGTCTGCGGACACAAGTATGCGCTGGGTTATGACTCGCCGTGGTATGATTTCTTCATGGAACGTCAACGGGTGTGTGCCTCGTACGAATACTTGAGGTGCGGTGACGCTGACGATGATTACATCATACCAAGCTATAAAGTTGATGTTACCGTACTGAACGAAGGAATGGCTGGCTGGTCATATAGTGAATGGTCTGCATTGACCCCGAAAACCCAAGACGACCGTTATGAATGGTTCTTGACAAAGTGTGTACCGTATTTCGACCAGAAAGAGTTCGAAATTGATAAAAATGGGGATTTGCGTGTAGAAGATGCACGTGAGCTGAAACGCCAGTACTATAAGTGGATGACTCGTAAGCTAGGACGCTGTGCCGCTGCGCATGGCGGTGCGTCTAAGTGCGCTCCGTTGAAGGGTTTCTATATCTACATGGCTAATCACGGACATAAGGTCTATGAATCGATTCCGCTGTTCTTGGTTGACAAGATTAATACGGTTGGTTCCAACAATGCGGACAATATCCAGCGATTACGAAATGACCTTAAGGCGTACTCTAGGACGATAGAAGACCGTTCCGAGTATGATTCTAAGTATTTCGATCTTTTGGATGCACTTCCTTAAAGGATTTCTTATGAAACGAATATATACTAATTTGACGCAGCGCTCGAAGCGCATATATTTTCGGGGAATCCATTTCCCATTATGCCGAGCGATGTGCGTCCAGCAGATGGTGCGAGAACTTCGCGACACCCAGTCTTCGCCTGATGGACTTTATCAAGTTCTTCGTCGCTCAGTGTTGGCTCGTCGAAATACTCGTTTTCATCGATTGACTGAGTACAACAAGGCTGGCCAGGTGACACTTGCGGTGCGTTCACGTCGCTGCAGACTTGCTCATATAGTGCCAAAGCGGCTCGTGCTGCGTCAGAATTCCTCGAAGAAAGGTATTTAACAAACGAATCATTCATATCAGAGAGTTTATATGTTCAACTTAATAGACCAACAGAATGCCAATGCGGATCAAGAAGCCGTACTAAAGAGTAACCTTCCGTGGGAAGAGAAGTACCGTGGAACTGACTTGGACACCATTATTCTTCACCGTAACGTGGAGAAGCTGTTCAAGAACGCCATCGAGATGAATTCCTTCGGTAACTACATTCTGCATTCCGGTGCGCCAGGTACTGGCAAGACCTCTATCGCAAAGGCAATTCCGAAGATTATCGGTGCCCAGTCGCTATTCCTTTTCGGTAAGCGTGACTCCGAAATTATCGACATGATTGACGAATACGCCAAGTACAGCTCTCCGGATGGACAGCCGAAATTCGTCATCATCGACGAAGCCGACAAACCGAACAAGCCAGCTGACTTCTACCGTGTTCTGCAGTCCGAAATCGAGGACACTTCCAGCACACTCCGATTCATCCTTACTTGTAACGAACTGTGGCGCATCCCGCAGCCGATCCAGTCTCGCTGCATGGCTGTCGATTTCGGTGCCCAGTTCGAGAATGAAGAGGACGCTGAGGCCGAACTCAAGGAATACAAGACTCGTCTGTTCAAGCGCTTGATGCATATTGCCAAGGGCGAATGTGATGCCAAGGGCGGTACGGTCGACAAGATGCTCGTTGCCAATATCGTCAATGAGTTCTATCCGGACGTTCGCTTGATGATTGCTTCCATGCACCGTTCCTTCTTGGAAAACGGCGGCAGCATCACTGGTAGCATTCCGAGCATGGCTCCGTCCAATACCGAGACCTTGTTCGACATGACAGTGAAGTTCAAGGCAAAGGAACTCCGTTACTTCATTTCCAAGAACATCACGTTCTGCCAAGGTGTCTACCGTGCGTTCGGTGACTATGCCATCGACCGTCTGCCGGAAGAAGTTCTCATTCCGTTCGGCATCGCTCTGGCTGATGCAATGTACAAGTCTAACCACCAAGTTGACCAAGAACTCGCCTTGTGGGGCTTCCTCCTCAACGTAATGCAGATTCTTAAGAAGTACGCACCGGATTGGAAGTATGGCATTTGATCACGAACAATTTATCCTTGACCGAATCGCTGGTCGAAAGATGACGATGTCGGACATCGCCGAGCACGATACCTATGCGGCTATCTACTCTCTGTCGATGACTCCGTCCATCTACAAGTCCTTGATGGCGATTAACACTATCGAGTTCACTCGTCTCCCAACCAAGGTGCGTGCCAAGGTCATGGAGGCGTATAACGGCAAGAAGCTGAATACAGGCTATCTCCGTGCGAATCCGAAGGAAATCGCCGCAGTTAACAAGCTCCGTACACAAGTCATGGCAGTGTACGAGACGTCAGCTTCGTCTGCAGAATCGATGATCCGTAATGGGGAAATCGACGCTGCGCTGGTGAACGACATCTACGAATACAAGGTTAACGGAAAGATTCCAGAGGTAAAGAAAAATGGCAGAAAGAAATGATATCGACCTTGTCATGAAGAGTTTCGGCTGTGACGAGGATACCGCCATCAGCTTTATCGACTCTGGTATCAATGTCCAGATGTTAAGAGAAGGGCTCGACGATATCGTCGAACCCGAACTCCATCTCAAAAATGATGTTGAAAAGGCTAAGGAATCACTGGCCGAGGCTGTCGGAAAGCTTAAGCAAGACGCCTAGAACCTTCGACAACTTGTCTTGACCTTCGGCTCCGTCCTTATTGGGCGGAGCTATTTGTCCATTCTCGTCTACGGTAGCTTCGCCGTTGACTTCGTCCATAGTCTCGGTTTGCTGTCCGTCTTCGCCGTCTGTGGCGAGAGGAATGTCTTCCGGGTTGGTGGAAGAGTCGTGCTCACGTTCCATTTCGGCTTGCATGACTGCCTTCTGGTCTTCCTTGGGATCGGCTGAATCATCGAAGTCGGCTTGAAGCTCGTCTTCCTCCGGAATGTGGAGTGCACGCTCGGCGTACTTGTCGAACATTGCCAGAATCTTCTCGTCCGGGCCCTTTCCTTGGAACTCGCCTTCACCGGATGCGAAGTCGTACAGATACTCGATGACACTCTTTCCTTCCAGGTCCGGTTCGTACCATGCGTTGCCAGCTTCGGTAGACTCTGGGTCTCCGGCGACGGTCATGGCCGCATAGTTCATGTCCTTCTGGAACAGTTCCTCGATCAGCTCGTAGTTGACTACCTGGGTCATGGTCAAGCCGAGGGCTGCCTTTACCAAGCGCTTCAGCACGCATTCGTCGTCTGAATCCGATGTCGTGAGGTAGATTGGGTCGATCATGAGGAGTTCGTGCAGTCCGTAGTCTGCCCAGCGGTGGAGCTGTGTCGTCCAGTCACGGCTGGATGTCGGAACCATCTGTGTGAACTGGATAGGGAACTGCAGAAGGGACTTTCTCGTTTCCGGCGAGATAATCTGGACTTTCTTGTTGATGTCCATCTGAATAGCCTCGATAAGAGCCTTGTCCTCTGGACGCTTGGCCTTAAGCTCGTTGAGCTTGTAGTTGAGAATTCCGGAAAGATGTGCCATTTTTGCCTCATTTTCGATCATTTTCAGTTTATCACTACCGTGCGCCAGAAAAAAACGTGACCACCGCATAAACTTGAAACAAAATGAACGTACCATGAGGTTTAATCTATGGCAACAAAAATGGGTTATGCTCCGGGCGTGCGAATTCAGCTTAAGGATAATTCCGCCTACACGGTGGTGCAAAATCCGAACACTGTCGCCGGTATCGTTGGCTACGCATCTAAGGGTGAACTGAACAAGATCATCAACGTAGCGAACACTGGTGAATTGGGTGTTAAGCTGGGTTACGGATACCAGAGCTACAAATACAACCAGGGCATGTACGCCGCGAACGCCGTGCTGACCACTGGTGGCGAAGTCGAATTCGTCCGTCCGTACGGCGAAGAAATCAGCCGTACCGATGCATACAAGCGTGATCTGAAGACCGACGCCTTCGTGGTTGCGTTCGACAAGAATGCTGCTCTGTATGACGACAATCAGCGTCCGTATGAATCTACTTCACTGAACGTGAAGCATTTCGCATCTACTCGCTATAAGACTGACGGTGCTGCCGAGTTCGGTGTCACTCGTAAGATCAACAATATCGCCGAGACGATCGAAAGCAATAACAACGTCCAGTTCAACGTAGACGCTAGCGAAAACTTTGCCGACAGTGCAGCCTCTCGTAAGTACTTTGTATCTGATGATGGCAAGGACGCTCGTTGCACCGATATGGTGATGTTCGCAATCATGAACCGTGATCCGAGCTATGCCAACCGTGCGTACGACCGTTACGAAGTTATCCATACCGACAAGACCGATACTGCCGCTGGTACTATCCAGTGTACTCTATCTACGAAGCCAGTCTTTGTGGTTGGCGACACTGTCTATGTGCCGGACACTTCTAAGAAGCAGAATCAGTATGGTAATGGTGGTTCGTCTGCAAAGACTGCTACGGCTCTTGTTACTGCCATCGAAGACAAGGTTGTTACCTTGAAGTTTGATGAAGGCTATGTCCTTGGTATCAACAAGCCGGATGTTCTCATTTTCAACGATCCAGAAAATGCAATCGCTGACGGTTTCGACTATTTGAACATCAAGACCGCTGTTGCTGGTAATAGCATCAAGAATTTCGCTGCCATCAAGTTTGGTGTAGAGGACAAGTTCCCAAGCGAAGTGATCAAGACTGGTGCATTGCTGGTGTTCCGTGACAAGAACAATACCGAGTTCTATGTGCGTTTGAATGGTGGTAATACGCCGTTTGCTTCTGGTACGGCCACACCGGGTCCAGAAGACAATCAGTTGACCGTTAAGTTTGATGATACCTCCTTCATTCCGTCGAATTACGTTATTGAAGGTGAAACTCTCGAATTTAATTTGATGCCTAAGACGACGCCGCCGACTACTGGTGTAACATATTATCCATTTGTTGTTCAGAAAATCGATGGCAACAAGTTGATTGGTGTTAAACCGTCTGGCTTGCCGGAAGCTGGTGAATATACATTTACTGATGGTGTATTCTCTGAACAATTAGAAGATATTGTTGTTGCTGACGTGACTGCCATTATGTCTGATGCCGAATCTGATAACTGGTATTATGTTGCACAGCAGATTGCTAACGCACTTCAGCGTTACAAGGGATATAGCCGTGTGGCATTTACCAATGATATCATTTCTGTGTCCGACAATAAGGTGATTGTTGATCCGAGCGCTGCATATGATTATGCTGTTGGTGACATTGTTGCCATCTTGCGTAACTCAAATACGGTTGCTAATGCTGAGAAGGCTAATGTTAAGGCTTATGACAAGGAAACCTACGTGATTACTGGTATCAATCCGATGTCAGGCGTTATTACGCTCGATGCGGTTGTGTCCACGGAAATTGTTGAAGGTATTTCCTATCAGTTGATTAACTTGACTAGCACCAATGCTACAGTGTACAATGCCGATACGACTTATCAGAAGAAGATGACTCGTACAGCTAACTGCACTAATGTTGTGGTTACAACGGATACTATTACTGGTGAAGGTACGACTACTTACAAGAGCAAGATCGCTTCTGCCGTTGCTGATCATGCTATTGTCGGTACTGAGATTAAGTTGGTTAAGGGCGAAACTACTGTTACATTTACGGTTGCTGAAAAGGGTACTGACGGTTATCTGTATACCGCAGAAGCTTCTAGTGTTCCAGTAGCTGCAGATACTTACACAACTGGTACTTATACCTACCAATCCCTCGATACGTTCGACTTCGCTGACATGTATCTCGCATCCAGCTACACGCTGTATGTAAGCAAGCTCGATCAAGGCATCGCGACTTTCGGTGAACTTTCTACGGATGAAACCATTAACACCAAATTTGACTTCGTGGTCAAGGCAAACAGCGTGTTCAATGCTACTGTAGACAAGTCCCCGACGGTACTTGCTGATTCCGATATCGGTGCTAGCTTCTTGGCTCTCGGCCTTGCTAAGACTCGTTACGTCGACGTTGACTTCGACGGAAACCCGAAGCAAGTGTTCACTCTGACCGATGAAGGTGTCGCTGTTGCTCGTATGTTCATGGCTGTCCGTTATCGCTTCAACGGTAAGCTGTATGAGTTCGAAGGTACTGTCGCTCCGTTCAAATACAATAACCGTCAGCTCAGCATCAAGGAAGCTGCCGATTATGAACTGGAAGATAGCGGTCTCGAATTCGTATTGAACGATTCTGGTGTGCTTGACTACTTCCTTGAGAACAACTCTTATGACTTATCTCAGACAATCATTGACGGCGTACTCAACGGTAGCTACACTGCCATTGCGTATAACGAAGATGACCCGGCTATCCAGTATGATGGTGTGTGGACTTACGATCCGTTGAACAACAATAGCGGTAGCACTCTGGCTACTGTCTGGAACCTCTTTGTCAACAAGGACGCTTCCGACGTAGACATGCTCGTTGCTGCTGGTATGGCAATCAACGCTCCGTTCACTCGCAAGAATGAAACGCTGAACACCCAAGTCATGCAAGCCATGATCAACGTGTGCGAAGCTCGTAAGGACTGCTTCTGCGTGTTCGACGGTGTTTACGAACCTGATATCCAGAAGGCTGTGAAGAAGATGATCTCCGCTGGTCAGCTCTCTCTCGGTCGCTGGGGTGCTATTTACGACGGTCGTGGCGTGTTCCAGGATTCTCTGTACACCAACAGCCAAGTCGATGTGATGAAGTCTGTTCAGCTTGCCGCAATCATTACGGCTAACCGTTCTAGCGGTATCTTCTGGATTCCGCCAGCTGGTGACGAAGCCTATGTTCCGGCTGCATGGGGCACCAAGGAACGCTTTACTCGTAGCTACAACTCCGAGGACAAGAACTGTGACCATGCCAAGTTGAGCGATATCCACGTCAACGCTACTCGTGTGAACAAGGACGGCATCCGTATCTGGGGTGACTTCACTTGCCAGATGGAAGATACTGCCTTCAACCAGATCCACGTGACCATGCTTGTCGCTGGCATCCACAAGATGTTCTACAAGTACCTTGACCACAAGGTCTTCAAGCTGAATACCACTGTTCTCCGTGCTCAGATTACTTCCGACCTTCAGGACAAGCTGAACGCCATCAAGCGCCAGAATCCTCCTGGATTGATCGAAGGTAAGGTCATATGCGACGATACCAACAATACTCCGGAAATCATCAACCAGAACTTCTTGATCGTTGACTTGAGGCTCTTGCCGCCGAAGTCCACTCGTTGGATTATTCTCCGTACCACGGTTGAGTCCCAGAAGAACGGCAAGACCATTTCCACGGAAGTCAGTGAACAATAAGGAGGTAAAGTACTATGGCTCTTAGTGAAGAACAAAAGAAAAAGGTGTTCTACGCCAGTGCGATTGACCACCTTGTTGACCCTCAGCGTACCACTCGTTGGCGTTTGATCGTGCCGTCGGACATCTTCCGTCTCGTCGGCGTGAACTGCACCAACGGTGTGCATTTCGGTACTGAAGGCGGTGACGACGAGTTCGCTCTGCACGTGCAGAGTGGTGCTAAGGTTCCCGCAGCTGAAACCGAAGACAAGGCTATCAACTACATGGGTTTCGAAAGCTGGTTCCCTGTAAAGCAGAAGGGATTGGCTGGAACCATCGATATCGAGTGCTTGCTGTTGGAAGACATGCGTGCCCTCGAAATGATGATGGCTTGGAACCAGACCGTGTTCAACCAGGGTATTCTCTCCAATACCGGTACCAACGACGCTATCCATGAGTCCGACCGTATCGCTAACGAGGGTAATAACCGAATTTACCTCGGTCTTGGTCAGCAAGAAAACCACAACAACGTGTACGCTGGTCTGTTGCGCAACGCATCCATCCGTCTTGAATTGTATGACTGGATGTACGGTAACGTGACCTTGTCCGTGTTGTTCGTCAACGCTTGGCCGAAGAAGGTTGATGCGTCTGGCATGAATCTGGGCTATCAGAACGCCGATCTCGGTAAGTTCAAGGTTCAGTTCCGTTACGACCGCTTCAACATCTTCATCCCGCCTAACTATAAGGTCATCTAAGCCTTATTTTGGCAAAATCTTAGCAAAAAGGGCTCTGAAAAGAGCCCTTTTTGTGGATTTGAAATTCAAATTGATATAAGCTACATTTCTGCATTGAGGTTCATATGGTACCGAATAGCGAATTGAGAAAGGCGATTACAAATCCGCAAGTGCAAAAGCTGCGTGACTGGCTGATGTTCTATCTGGACAGTACCAATGACGATGGAAAGATCGACCTTGACAAGATTATCAACAACGCCACCTACAATATGGGAGAGGCAGCTGCCGAAATCGGTGGTCTGATCTTCCAGGAGAAGCTCAAGCTCAAGCAGTACGAGCGTGCGTACGACGAGGCCAGAGCGAAGGTGTACGAGGCCACCATGTCCACACGATATGCTTGGCCGGTTACTAAGGACGGAGCCGAGATCATGGTCAACGGTGACGTGGACTTGAACAAGATCAAGTACGACATGGACAAGCAGAAGCTGTATGTCGAGTTCCTGATGCAGAGCCAAGAAAATATCCGTTATTATGCCAGAAACGCCAAGGCCATGGTTGACATGGCGAAGTTCGGACAAGAAACTGGCATGCTGAGACCATTATAGTAATTTATAGATCATGAGCGAAATAAATCCTAACAAGTTTTTTGACATTGATGCCGCTGGCGAGGATGCCAGCAACAATGTGTATGCTGCGCTGGAGCAGACGTTGAACCTTCCTATCGGTTCGACTCAAGACGCAATCGCTGCGTCGAAGGACTTGATATCTAGAACCAAGGCTCTTTCCGTCCAAGCCGATATGCTGGAGTTCCAGGAAAACAGTATCGACAATCGTGACGCCGAGGAAATCAACGACGATGTCCTTCGTCAAGACCGTGCTCGTATCCGTAAGGAAGCCCACGAGCTGTACGATATGGGCAAGAA
>OCTX012015973.1_pt1 | contig 35848 bp, 30 predicted proteins | sample 1539691 | NCBI WGS metagenome assembly OCTX01 (sample SAMN02144231, study PRJEB22623) | gut metagenome | biome: sheep rumen | host: Ovis aries | place: New Zealand
GAAGAACTGCTTGGCGGCTATATCGAGAAGCCGCAGGGCAGGCCGGTACTCGTGCCGGCATCAGACAAAAGGCCGGAAATGGGTACGGCAGCAAATGATTTTGAGGAGGAAAACTAAATGAGCAAATTTGCAAATCCCACTAAAGTCATCACCGGAAGGCATACCGTGATGAGCTATCTGAACGTCAACGAGCCGAAAGCCCCGATGGGCGGCGGTACCCCTAAATACAGCGTATCGCTGATCATCCCCAAGTCCGATACCGTGACCGTGGAGAAGATCCGCGCGGCCATCAGGGCCGCTTATGAGGAAGGTCAGGGAAAGCTCCGGGGATCCGGCAAGACCGTCCCTGCGCTGGAGAGCATCAAGACTCCCCTGCGCGACGGCGACAAGGACCGCAAGGGCGATGACGCTTACAAGGACAGCTGGTTCGTGAACGCCAGCAGCACCACAAAGCCGGGAGTCGTTGACGCGGACCGCAATCCTATCCTGGACAGCAGCGAGCTGTACTCAGGCATCATCGGACGTGCCAGCATCAACTTCTACGCATTCAACACCAACGGCAACAGGGGCATCGCCTGCGGCCTGAACAATCTGCAGAAGCTTGCGGACGGCACCCCTCTCGGAGGACACAGCAGGGCTGAGGACGACTTCGCTGGTCTGGATGATGACGATGACGATTTCCTCTCCTGAGGGAACCATGTTCCGGGCAGCAGGCAAAAGGACCTGCTGCCCAATGGACGGAAAGGACAGGTAGAAGACAATGACAGCAGAAGCAGTATATGAGTTCATGGACCTTATCGTCCGCTTTACCATCTTCGGGGTCTGTGCCTGCTTTCTTACCATAGTCGTCGTCCAGATATGGAAGTGGATGATAGAGCTCATGATATCCTTCATCACTTATCTGTTCCCCGGCCTTGAAGGCCCGCAAGATGAGGAGGATGAGGCTCACTGAACAGTCAGGGGCGGCAGGCAGGAATGTTTTGCCGCCTCTTTTTGGAAGGAGAACTTAAAGATGGGAATAAAGACTTTGAGCATTGATATTGAGACCCGGAGCAGCATCGACCTTAACAAATGCGGGGTCTACAGATATGCCGAATCGGATGATTTCGATATCCTCCTTTTTGCCGTATCTGCGGACGAAGGACCTGTCACCGTCTATGACCTTGCTTGCGGAGACAAGCTTCCGAAGAATATCGTTGCATCGCTTGCGGACGATAATGTGACCAAATGGGCCTTCAATGCCTCTTTCGAGCGCATCTGTATCTCTGAATGGCTCAGGAGGCATCATCCGGAATGCCTTGGAGGCCGCAGATACCTTGACCCGTCCTCCTGGCGATGCGACCTTGTCCTTGCGGCATACAACGGCCTCCCCCTTTCCCTAGCACAGGTCGGTGCCGTGCTTGGACTTGAGCAGCAGAAAATGAAGGAAGGCCGGGACCTCATCCGTTACTTCTGCACTCCGTCACGGACAGCCGGAAGAGACTGGAACCTTCCCGGTCATGCCTCTGAAAAGTGGGAGTTATTCAAGCAGTATAATCGGCGCGATGTGGAGGTCGAGATGCAGATCCATAAGAGGCTCAGCAACTATCCTGTACCTGACTCCGTATGGGATGAATACCATCTCTCTGAGGAAATCAACGACAGGGGCATCATGATAGACCGTAAGCTCGTGGAGCAGGCCGTCAGGATTGATGAAATGACCAAAACGGACATCACTGAAAAGATGAAAAAGGCGACAGGCCTTGAGAATCCGAACTCCGTCATCCAGCTAAAGGGCTGGCTATTGGAGAATGGGATCAGAACGGAATCCCTGGGGAAGAAGGATGTGCAGGAACTGATCAGGACAGTTCCGAACGAGATCGCTGATGTCCTTTCCCTCCGGCTGATGCTGGCAAAGAGCAGCGTGAAGAAATATCAGGCCATGCTGAACTCCGTCTGTGATGACGGCCGCTGCCATGGAATGTTCTTTTTCTATGGAGCCAACCGGACCGGCCGGTTCGCAGGCCGCATAATACAATTGCAAAATCTTTATAGGAACAGCATGCCTGATCTGGAGCAGGCAAGGGATCTTGTCAAGGCGGGAGATTATGGGACGCTTTCAATGCTATACGACAATATCCCGGAAGTCCTCGCCCAGCTTGTCCGAACCGCCTTCATACCGGCTCCCGGAAATAAATTCATTGTGGCTGACTTCTCTGCCATCGAAGCAAGGGTCCTCAGCTTCCTTGCCGGAGAGACCTGGAGATCCGATGTCTTCAGGAACAACGGGGATATTTACTGCGCATCCGCATCGCAGATGTTCCACGTCCCTGTTGAGAAACACGGCGTCAACGGACATCTTCGGCAAAAAGGAAAGATCGCTGAGCTGGCTCTCGGCTATGGCGGTTCTTCCGGTGCCCTGAAGGCAATGGGCGCCCTTGAGATGGGCCTGTCTGAGGATGAACTTCCTTCTCTTGTGGATTCCTGGCGTAATGCCAATCCTCATATCGTCCAGTACTGGTGGCAGATAGACCGAGCCGTGAAACAGGCAGTCAAGAGCAGGATTCCTGCAAAAGTCGGTCCCCTTAATATCTGCTGCAAATCCGGCATGCTCTTCATAGACCTCCCTTCCGGAAGGCGCCTGGCTTACGCAAAGCCTCAGATCGGCGTGAACATGTTCGGAGGAGAGTCCATTACCTATATGGGACTGGACAGTACAAAGAAATGGAGCAGGCTCGAATCCTATGGTCCCAAGTTCGTTGAGAACATCATTCAGGCCATCAGCAGGGACATCCTCTGCTATGCTATGAGCTCTCTTGGTAGTTCCCGTATTACTGGCCACGTACATGATGAAGTGATCATCGAATGCCTTTCGGATACCTCTGTCAGGGAGATATGCAGCAAAATGGATCAGACTCCTCCCTGGCTGCCGGGCATCAGTCTCCGGGCTGAAGGATATGACTGCCTTTTTTATCGAAAAGACTGAACAAGGGCAGCACCTGTTATCAATCGCAGATGCTGCCCTAACTGTTATTCTTCGCTCCTGTATTTTTCTCCTATAATTCTCGCCTGATCAAGATAATAATAGACCTTTCTCTTTGTTATTCCCATCAGGTCAGCTATTTCAGCTGCTGTATGGCCATACAGCTCTTTGAGAATAATGACCCTCATGATATCCGGATCCCTCTGATCAAGCTTCTTTCTGATCTCATCAAGCTCTGCTCTGGCATCCGTCTTCTCCGGAGCCGCAGGCTCATAGCCTTCTCCGACCATCCCCTCCCAGCTGATGATCCTTGCCTGCCTGTCTTCAGGCTTTCTCCCATATGGGCATGCTGTGCATTTATTGCCGTCCGGACAGATGATCAGGGGATTCTGCGTCCCAGGCACCATGCACCGCGTACTGCGGTATCCTTTTGAATGCTGTGTGTTCAGAAATCTCCACTGTTCCTCAGCGAACTTCCTGTTCGTCGTCTCGAAGAAATATACAGTAATCCTGTCGCTCATTCCGAACCTCAGTGTCTTGCAGTCCTCCCAGGTGATGCCGTAGTTGTCAAGATCTGCCTTATCCCTTATCTCGATCGGCGCCTCATATATGGTCTCACCATGCTCGTTGATCTTTGCCTTGAGTTTTCCTGTGCCTGTCTGAGCCATTTTGCTCTCCTTTCGCTTTTTGTCGCGAAACGGAGAGCCTCAAAGCCGCAGAAAAAAGGACGCACTTAAGAGACCGGAACCTGAGAGCTTATACAAAGCTCTCCGTTTCTGGTTAAGTGCCTTTCCTGTCCATCAGTCAGGCTGTTTCTATTTAGTTGTCACCGCAGGCATGAAGATGGACATAACCGGTGCTTGCTCCATACTTTTGGCGGGATAGTTTTATGTCCTGTCCGGGACAAAAATGTGTTTACACTTCTAATATGTTTGAAAAAATCGCGAAAACCGCTTTGTTTTGTCCTCTTATCAGGCAGCCTTGGGATTTGCCAAAATCTGACGTTTCCTAATAAAAAAAGCCGGAGCCAGACATCTCTCACAACAGACTATTCTGTCTGTTCGTGATTGAAATCTGACTCCGGCGGTAGGTATCTCATCGGATCCTGTTGCTCGGTAGACCAGCAGATCTATTATTCATTTTTTGCCAGGGCTTCACTTATCTGTTCTTTGACATCCTCATCATCTACGAATATGTTGCCCTTTATGTTCTGCAGTTCATAACGAAGGATATCGCCTTTATCATTCACGGTCACATCAAATACCCGAGGCTCTTTTGGCAGCTTCCTGTTCCTAATCTTGACTTTCTTCATCTCTGTTCCAGGCCTCCCTCCTATTCTTAAAACGGTAATTGTTCAAAGCCTTCATCGTCTTCCATATCATCACGCATAAAAGAGTCAATCACATCCCTGATTATCTTATTTACTTTGGGATGCTTTGTGTTTTCACTCACAGATTCATAAAGCTCATTTATCAAATCAGATATCCTGGTTAAGTCTCCTGTACTACATAAGTATTGTTTTCCACATTCGCCAGTAGGACATATCCAGATTTCCTTCGCAAAGGCTGTCGGATCACCAATCCGGTGAACATTCCTGCAGATGTTCATGAGATATAAGTATACGCCATTTTTCATGCGGAGATTATAGCAATCCCCTTGAATGGCTGTATGGACATCGAAGGATTTTGAAATGAAAACTATTCTTGTCACTTGATCTGGATAGTCCGTTTCTCCAGGCTCTAAAAATGTCTCCATGGAAAATAACGGATGATTACCCTTACCGTATTCATCAGCTTCCAAACGATGGTTTAAGTATTCTGCGGACTCGCAATTCCATGTGAGCTTATCATTAATTGTATCTGTGTTAAGCTTCTCCAAAAAAGAAATAAGGTACTGCTCGGTGGGAGTCAAGCTTTTCATATCAACTCTCAAGAGTGTGTCGATACTCACATTTAGTGCAATTGCTGCCTTCATGATAAAGTCTATCCCAGGTTTGGTTCCTCCATCTTTACTTGTTCGAGAGATATAACCTGGGCTTACACCTGCTGCGGATTCTAGTTCACCAATTTTTATCCCCTCCTTTTTGATTAAATAACTAATATTATCAAACAGCATCTTTTTGTTTAACTCTTCAGTCATATCAATTCACCTCACTTGAATTATTTGTAAATATTTTAATTATAATTTACCTTTATATCAAGTACTCATACTAACTATTCTTTGGATTCATATTATAAATATTTTTGATTATTTTGCACATAACTCTTTTTTTCCTAAAATAGTTTGCGTTATATTTCAAATATAAAGAGAGCCAAAGAGATTATTTCCTCTCTCTGGCTCCCATTAGCCGTTACAAAGTACCCATTTACTCTGTCTTGACGATATGCTTTTTCACCTCGAAAACCTTAACACTACCATCCTTCTCACGTCTAACTTCTGCATCATTTCCTCTTCGGATTATTTCTTTTATAGCTTTCATCACATTTTTATCTTTATTTCTGTCATCTTTCCTAGTGTCCATTTCAAGCCCTCCATTCCTCAAACAGCTATCCCCCTCCTTATATAGAGAGGCCCTGCCTGAGGGTCTTCCATCCTGATAAGGCCGCACCTCTTCATATGGACATATGCCGCGGACTCAGAAACACCGTATGTTTCCGCGACCTTATCCCCTATCTCCTCAAGGTACGTATACCAGTGCCTGTATTGGTAGAACGGATCTATCCTGGGCCTGAGGAAGATACCGTCCTTGTAGCCTGCTTTTCTGTTCAGATCCATAACGAAGGGGACGAATGTATGTCTGGGCATCAGGATTGCCGCCGCATACACGTTGGCCTGGTGCTCCATGAAGTCCCTGTCGGTCCACTTCCTGTTCTCCTGCCTGTCTGTATCTATGACACTGCTCCGGCACATGATCTTATCCACCATGCTCCTGGCTGCCAGAATCTCCTGTCCTGAAAAGGCAGGATAATGCATGCATAAATGACCGCCCTCATGGCAGATGGTGAACTGCGAATATCCATCTTCCCTTCCCATCACATAGGAATCGATGATTATAGATCCTGCCGGAAAGAACTTCTCCGTCATCGTACCTTCTTCAGTGACCATGATCATCGCGTCCTTAAAGACCGTGATCCCGCCTATCTCCATTCCGGGCACCGCGTCCCTGATATCCTGGGCATCAACAGAAGCTCCAAGGTAGGATTCTACAAAATGAAGGGCATTGATCCTTCCAGGCTCATGGAGCAGGGCAGGCTTATAGTCTCCCACCTGTGCTTCAGCATAAGCCATGACCTCAAGATCGCAGATGACCGGCGTCCCGTCATATTTCCTGTTCGGACAGTTGAATTCAATCATGCTTTTCTGTCTCCTTTACCTTGATATAGCGGATGAATTGTTTCCAGTCGTCATCGTTGATGACGCCCTTTTTCGTCATACGGAGCGCGAACCTTGCCATCTCACCAGCCTCTGTGTACATCATGATGTCATCCAGGTCCCTGGGGATCTTGGAATTCTCCTTGGCCGCAAGATCATACATCAGGGCGACCTCATCCTCCGAGAGCTTCAGGAACTCAATCAGCTTCTGTGTTTTTGCCTCATCGTAGGGTTTCCGGCGTCCCTGTTCAACATCACTGACAAAGCTGACCGATACTCCCAGCTCTTCAGCGATATCTTTCAGTGTCAGTTCCCTGCCGTCGCCTATCCGCTTAGATCTCAGGAACTGCCCGTATCTCATATTTTTCTCCTGCATGGTATTTCCCTTCTTTCTACTGTATAATTACGCATTTTCATCCAGTTTTGGGTATAACAGGGTATAAAAATACGCCTCCCCGAAAAAGTCGAATGCCTGTTCGTTTCGACGTATCTTTACTATAGCACTGGATTTATTGTTTGGCAAGAGAAGTTTCGAACATATTTTCTGCTATTCGTTTGTGTTCTTGAGGTAGATGTATTATTAACGAGGCAACCTAAAAGTGCTTATTAAACAGCAGCCTTTATTCCAGCCCATTTTTATACTTATACATCAAATGCTTTCGATCAATAATGGGATCTATATCGTGAATAATACTGTGATGATTCGGATGTATAATCATTCGGTTTCTTCATTTATCTGTTAAACGTCCACCTCATATTACAGGAATTAGAAAAGAGTATGCTATTAAGCTTCTTGCTCATCACATACTCTCATAACAATCAATTGCACTTACCCACTACTTTTCCTTATACTCTATAATGTCTCCGACATTACATTTCAAAATACTGCATAGCTTATCGATGGTTTCCATATTCACAGATTCGTTCCTGCGCAACCTGGTAATCGTTGAATTGCTTATTCCTTCCATATGCAGCCGATATTGAGATATATTCAGTTCCTTCATTCTCTTCCAGAGTTTTTCATAGGTAATCATTTATTCTTTCCTCTTGATCCTTGCTTTCTTATTAATTATGAAATATAATCCCCAAAAAGGATAGTACTTTAAAAAGGGTATTACCTTTTTAAAGGTGTGTTAATCATGGCAAAGGGATGACAAAATGTTAGACTATCGTACTATCGGTAAGAGGATCCGCCTATATCGGAAACGCTGCGGCTATACGCAGGAAGAACTTGGATTAAGCATTAACACTTCTGGTCCTTATATCAGCAATATCGAACGAGCTGTGAAGAAGCCAAGTCTGGAAAACCTTGCAGACATCGCTGAAGTCCTGGGAATAACGCTCAATGACCTGGTCTCTCCTCCGGAGACAGATAATGATTATAGGAAAGGCCTTGAATCTCTTTTGCGCCACTGTTCGTCCGACAGTAAAACAAGAATCAGATCCAGCCTAAACGAAATCATTAATATATTAGAACGAGATGACTGACTGTAATAACAATACAGCCAGTCTATTTTATTACTCAGATTTAACCTATTGGATAAATGCATAACCCTGGGAACATTGTGGAAATACATAAAAAATATTATTTTTATTCTCACAGGAGGTTGGTTATGAAAGGAAAAGACGAACAGCTGGTAAAGCAGAAAATACGGGAAAGGTACAAAGGTCTAAGTGAAGATGTCTTGGACGTGATCCCCGCAAAACCGCATGAAGACTTTTACAAGCCTCAAACAATAAAGCGCGTAGCCGTTTACGCCCGGGTATCGACAGATGATCCCAACCAGACATCTTCCTACGAGCTTCAGAAAAATCATTATGAGGACATGGTCAATCGAAAAGATAACTGGACGCTCGTCGATATATATGCAGATGAAGGAATCTCCGGCACATCCCTCCAACATCGTGAGAGCTTCGTCCGAATGATCAACGATTGCCAGGAGGGCAAGATCGATCTGATCGTAACAAAAAGCGTCTCCAGATTCGCCAGGAATATCATCGACTGTATCGGTTATGTCCGGCAGCTGAAGGCTTCAGATCCGCCCATAGGCGTCTTCTTTGAGACGGAAAACATATTCACGCTGGATGAAAACTCCGAAATGTCCCTCTCTTTTATCGCAACACTGGCCCAAGAGGAAAGCCATACGAAATCGGAAATCATGAACGCTTCTATAGAAATGAGGTTCAAGAGAGGGATATTCCTAACACCCCCACTGCTAGGGTATGACAAAAACGATGAAGGTGACCTAGTGATCAATGAGGAGGAAGAGAAAACTGTCCGGCTGATATTTTTTTCTTATTTGTACGGCTATTCTACGCAGCAGATCGCGGACGCGTTGACCCAGCTGGAACGGATCACAAAAAGAGGAAACGAAGTCTGGTCCGCGGGATCTGTTCTACAGATACTTACAAACGAACGCTACTGTGGTGATGTGCTTGCCAGAAAGACCTTTACTCCTAACTATCTCAACCATAAATCAAAAAAGAACAGGCATGACCGTAACCAGTACCGCCAAAAGGACCATCACGAAGCAATCATATCCAGGGATGATTTTTTTGCCGTACAGAAAATGATCCGCAACGCCAAATATGGCAACAAAGGATACTTCCCGGAAATGCATGTGATACAAGAAGGGATCCTCCGCGGCTATGTGACCGTTCATCCGCGCTGGGCCGGTTTTACCAGCGATGATTATTACACTGCAAGTGAAAGCATTGAAACCGGCCTGATACCTTCAAGACCTTTGGAACTCAAGCTGAGTAAGGGAAGTTTTGATCTATCTGGATATCAACTGGTTCGAACACCGTTCATTTCCATGGCTGGTCAGACCTCGCTCACCGTATCATCCTCAACTCTGTCATTCAGCAAGACTTGTATTGCCAAAATCCCTGATGCGAAATACATTGAGCTGCTTGTTCTTCCCGGCAAGAACATGCTTGCTGTCAGAAAAGCGCCGTCCGGGTCTCATAATGCGATTCTATGGAGGAGAGAGAAGAACGGCGAAAAGATCCCTCGTTTAATAAGCGGAAACGCATTCCTTCCCGGTCTCTTTTCGCTGTTTGGCTGGAATACGAATACTCGTTACAAGTTGATCGGTACGGCCCATCACAAAGGCGAAGAATCAATCCTTCTCTTTAGTTCTAAAGACGCTGTCCTTTATTATGACGAGAACATGCTATCTGATACGGATCCTTCTGAATATATTGATTCTTCAAAGTCATCGGCAAAGAAGAGAACGCGAAGAGAAAAGGCCTATCCGTCTGCCTGGGGCGATACTTTCGGCGACGACTACTACACAAGCCAAACCCTATACAATGACCTTGCTCCAGAAGATGCCATTTGGAATACAGAGAAAAAAGGTATTCCCATCAATCAAAAAGACTCAGGTAATGTAACTACCAAAGACAAAGCTGCCGAAAACATCCGGCGGATACTGACTGATCTAGGAGCCAATGATGAATGATCTGTTAAACTCAATCCTTCCTCCTGCTGATAAGCTTAGTGAACCTGCTCAGCCCGCTGCTGAGATCCCTGAATTCTCCTATGATGGATACCAAGTAGTGAGAGCCGAATTCTTCGCGCATCTGTTTGAGCCCTCGGTCACTCTGAATAAAGAGACCGTCTCAGTGAATATGGCCTGCCTGAGAAAACTGCCAACTACTGAATATGTTCAGTTCCTCGTAAACCCTATTGAACGCAAGCTTGCAGTCAAGCCGTGCAGCGAGGACATGAAAGATTCTTTCCGGTGGTCCTCCGGAGAAGGAAAAAAAAGAAAACCCAAAAAGATAACGTGCAGGATCTTTTTTGCAAAGGTCGTGGAACTGATGAGTTGGAATCCCAAATACCGGTATAAGATCCTTGGAAAATTGATGCGCAATAAGGATGATACCTTATTTGTTTTCGATTTGAACTCAGCAGAGGCATACCAGAACAAAGGAAAAGGTTCAACCTCTTCTCGGTCTCCACACTATCCCGACGAATGGAAGAATCAGTTTGGGATCCCTGCATCAGAGCACCAGGATATACAGCAGATATCAATATTTGATGACTATACGGTTTTTAAAATCGAAAGATCGGAGGAACACCGGCAAAAAAGAGAGGAGCAGAAGACAAATGGAGATAATGAGCAAACCAGCGATGACTTTAGACCTGAAGAAGCGGCGAATCCGGATCCACAGTACGACTCTTCACGCGCTTAATGACCCTCCATATATAGAGCTGCTTATCAATCCCGATAAACTGACTCTGGCAGTACGCGCTTCAAAGAAAAAACATCGTCTGGCCCATAAAGCGTATTATGATCCCAAGCGTGATAATGAACTTTATAGCGATTCATTACTCTCGCAGCTGGCCAGGATTGCCGCCGGGATGAATCGCCGCGGCAGCTACCGTATACTCGGAATACACTACCCTGATCAGAACCTGATCCTGTTCGAAATACGGAATATGTTCCCAATCAATAAATCATCTATAAAGGATAGTATTAATGAATCCAACTAATAAAAAGGCACCGGCCGTCCACCCGGAAATCAAGTGTCTCATACAGCCGTTGGCTGTTAAGGATCTCTCCCATTTCGTAGTTCTCTTTCCTGATGCTGAGTCCGGCGTTACTATCGATGCCTGGAATGGATATCTATTATGTGATCCAGGCATTTATAAATTATGTATCTCATCCAATTTACCCATTGAGTTGGTCGAACATGATTATTCTTCGTCTGATGAGGCAGGTAACTATGTATGCACAAAAGAGCTTCAAAGGAAAGATCTGACCCACAGCTTTCGGAAATACCTGATAGGCAGAAAGTTTGGTTTTGAGGAGAATCTTAACAAAACCAAAAGCAGTGAACCATCTAATTCTAAATACAGAATCGCTTATAAGATCGGCGAATCTCAGAACCTTTCCGGTGGTGCCGTCCTCAAATACCATGCTTTCTCCACAGCGATCGATATTATTACAAAGAGTTCAGAGGAACTTGGTCAGTCTCTTTTGATGGAAAAGATAAAGGTATCGCATGAAAACACAATAGAACTCTCTAGACTGACTCCCAATGAGCTTAAGCACCTTTCCAGAGCTGTATTAGATCAAAGACTGCGGCACCTTACTTATCAGGATATTCGTAATGAAGTTAAAAACAAGCATACCAACGTGAAATCTGCTACCAGCAGAAATGAGAAACGCGAACAGGCGATCAGTTCTCCCACCAGTATTCGCCAAATGCCGGCCTATAATCCTGATGCTGAAGTGAACAGTCTCTGTATGACGATCAGTTCCTGGGTGAGCTCCATGGATCGTGTTAATCACAGTGTCGATTTCTCCTCAATCTCTAGCAAGGCTATGATCGATCTGGTCAGGCAACTGACGATCCTTGAGCAGACAGTCGCTGTTTTACGGAAGTCATTAGCAGAAAGGGATATAAAATGATAGATGTACTTAGCGAGTTTGTTCCGAATGTCCATTTTGAGCTGATACCGATCAAGGAGCTTGTGTCCAATCAGGAATACCAGAGAAACCTGTCTTGGACTCATGTCAAAAGAGCCGTAGAAAACTTTGATCTCAATCAGGTCAACCCTATCAAAGTGAGCCGCAGGGACGGCATCAACTATGTCTTTAATGGACAGCATACGGCGGAGATCATAGCTGCTGTGTCTGGGAGTCGCAATACTCCCGTATGGTGCATGGTCTATGATGATCTAGAATATGAACGTGAAGCTGACATTTTTGCGAATCAGATGAAAAATGTGAAACCTCTTAGCCCTTATGATGTGTTCAACGGCCACTGTCAGGCTGGAAATGATAAAGAACTAATGATCAGCGCTCTAGTGGAATCATATGATTTGAAAGTCTCTTCAAACACTGGTCCCGGCTGCATCTGTGCTATAAGCGCTCTCACTTCCATCTATGATAAGTATGGATATGAAATGCTTGATCGAGTAATACGACTCATCATCATGACCTGGGAAGGCGAGCAGAAGTCATTTTCTGCCAATATCATGAATGGCCTAGCCAGGTTTCTATATGCGTTCGACGACAAGATCAATGAAACAGTCTATAAAGAGAAACTTGGCTCAGTATCAGTAAAGGAACTGACCAAAACAGCTAAAGAACGAAGGGCGGGATCACTCGGATATGCAGAAGCCATGCTCATTTTTTATAACAAAAGACTAAAAAGTCCGTTGTCGTGGGAAAGCTTATATATCAATCAAATAGGCAAAAAGAAAAGAGCCGCCCATTCCGAGTCTCCGCAGGACGTTTAAGCCGGATCATAAAGGGGAGGCGTATCACCTCCCCCAGCGAATCTCTACAATGTTTTACTGGCATAATCCCACATTTCATACCCTTGCCTTTTTGCGGAGTCATAAACCGGACGCATGTTTTTTTGCAGCGTATCGTAAAAGACTTCCCTGGAATTTCCCGGCCTGTACAGCTCCTGCCCGGCCCAGATCGAATGCAGGTTATCTCGATAGCAGCCCTCAAAAAGCTTATGAAGCCCGGGCTTTTCATTTACCAGTTCATACATAAGATACTGGTTATGAGCAAATCGTTCAAAGTACAGATCCCAGCTCGGGAGCCGATTACTCTTGGCCGAATTCAGCGATGAAACCATCGGCATAAGATTCCAGAGTTCATCGTTCATGACAAATGACCAGGGGATAAAATGATCTACATCGTATTCCCTAAATATAATAGGCTCATTATTAAAGACATCTCTGATCGCTGTAATTTCCAATATACCATTCCAGAGCTTTCGCACCTTCCCCAATTTCCTCATTTTCTCATCGAGAGGTGCAAGCTTATGAACGAGGCTGGGGACCTCCGGGTTATTATTCTGCAGCCACTTCACTTTTTCATACTGGATCCATCCAAGGATAGACACCGTATTGTCTTGGATCATTTTTATCCATTGCGGCTCAAAGTAGACCTGCTTGTTGAGCTTACTGCTATCGCCAAAAGTATACGGCAACAGCGTTTTTTCTTTGCTGAACTGTCTGATATAGGAAGTCATCCGAACTGTGCTGCCCCAATCTACGATATCTCCTTTTTTTGCAAAGAAACCGGCAAGTGCGCGATAAGGCACCATATTCGTTAACTGCTCTTTGTATACTTTAAGGGCACTGTTGTAGTTCTTGATCTCGATCTTTATCTCAACTTTCGATGCATTTGCCGGAAGGTCACTCAATGTGGATAGCCGCAATATCGCTCTTTCAAGGCCATCTCTCACCTTTCCATCACTTTGGACACCGCTAAGATGTATGTGGAACTCTCGAACGGAATACCATGCGTTGGCAATCATCTCATCTATAATGGCGTCAAAAGTAGTCTCGGTAACATCGGCCGCGATAAGCTGAACGATCGCTTCCAGCCAATAAAACTTATAACAGAAAGAAGGATCTTTCATCATTTGAGAAAAGCTTTCAATATCCAGCTGGTTATAGTACTTTTGATCTATATCTAGATGATTATCCATTTCTAATCAGCCTTCCACTTCATATCAGGTTTGTTTTCAGAGCCTACATTGCAATGCTCTTGTTTGCTTTTGGAAGCAGCTCCGCCGGAATCGCACTGTGTAGCTTCCATATGAAACTTACCGGCTTCTCACCTTCATGACTAACATAATCTGCATTCCCCAAAAACGTATATGGCGCAGTATAGGCACCGTTATGCTTATACTCTCTGACAAACAGTGAAACAATATTCCCTGTTTCTTTTTGATTGATATACCTCTGAATTTTCGGGCTTTTCTCCCGATCCTGGCTTTGGCTTTCCCAGTGGAACAAATATGCATTAATAGCATAGTCTTCATACATGGTAGATGGTGAAAAGTCCTTCTCTGATTTATTTAGGTTGATCAGGAAAATGTCCGTCTTCTTATCATTAAAATACTTTACCCCCTCGCGGAATTCCGGTGATTCAGTTTCTGTAAATAAACCGAACGCAGCCATAATCTGATTGGTATTATACTGACAATGAAGATCCAGCGGACAGATGAACTCATACTCGTTTGTTCCTGCCACAAAGTCCACATGCGTTCTGTTGTATGTGAGGATCTGCAGTACTTCATCCTTTACGAAGCTCTCGTGCAGGACCGATTCAATCCCCGCATCGATGTTGTCAAATCCCATTTTCCCAGGATGCTTTTTAAAAAAAGTGTAATACAGCATATTTCTCATGAGCACCTCTAACTCTGTCCGAGGCGTATGATCTCCACCGATATAGCGGATCCAGTAGTCCAAAAGGCGAACAGAATTAATATGAAACAATCCTGTCAGCATGCTATATATTTTATCTTCCACATCCTTTGTATCGTTAATAAGACCGGCCCATTTCTTCAGCCTGTACAGAGACCTGGCGCCGCTGCTCTGGTAAAAGTTAAACAGGTTCAAGTTGTATTCTGTCAGGAAGTTCTCAAGATTGAGGGGAAGTCCTGTATCCTCTTCAAATGTCCTAACATTATCGATCAGCACGCTTTTACTGTTATCCGTTTGTTTCAGGTTATCCAGGATATACTTTTTTGCGTATTTCTCCAGTTCTATATAACATCCCCTGGGCAGATTCGAAAATCCCTCTTCAACCTGCTTTCGCAGAGATTTTCTTCCTTTCCCGGCGATAGCATCAAATTTCATCCCGTAGTTATACTTCTTGTTTGCCTGCCCAATAAAATCAAGGACCGTCAGGCATTCCTTCCCCGGGCTAAGTCGAAGGCCGCGTCCCAGCTGCTGCAGGAATACTGTTGCGCTTTCTGTAGGTCTTAAAAACAGTATTGTGTTAACCTGGGGAATATCGACACCCTCGTTATAAAGGTCGACTACAAAAATGAATTTGATTTTACCACTTATCAGATCCTGCTTTGCGTCATCTCTTATGTCATCCAGGCTCTTTGAGGAAAGCGAAATTGACGGAATGCCGCGCTGATTAAAAAACATTGCCATGTAATCGGCATGAGCAACGCTAACACAGAACCCCAGGCCTTTCACATCATCAATGTCATTCACATATTCATTTACCTTTTGTAGAACAAGAGAGCATCTCTTCGTATCCGCTGTATAAATCTTCTCCAGCTCGCTGACATCATATTTCCCCTTGATCCACTTACATTTCCGGTAATCTACTTCATCGGTGAGTCCATAATACTGGAAGGTACTGAGCAGATTTCTGTCTATTGCTTCTCCAAGAAGCATTCTTGACGCGATCCTGCCATCAAAGTATTTCAGTATATCCTTTCCATCCATTCGGTCCGGAGTCGCTGTAAGGCCAAGAAGAATAGTAGGTTTATAATACGCAAGCAGCTCCTGATAAGACTTGGCCGCTGCGTGATGGAACTCGTCTACGATTATGTAGTCATAATAGTCCTGCGAAGTCCATTCGGTAAAATGCGCAGAATTAAAAGATTGAATGCTAATGAACAAATGCTCAATATTCGATGGTTTTCTGCCATCTACATACAATTCACCGAAATTGAAGTCATTCAGGACCTCCTGAAATTTTTGGATACTCTGTTCCAATATCTCTTTTCTGTGGGCGACAAACAGAAGCCTCGCCGAATCATGATTCCGGACTCTATTCTCTTTAAACCGTTTATAATCAAAAGCAGCAACAATCGTCTTTCCAACACCCGTTGCAGCTACAATAAGATTCTTGTAATGCCCGTACACTTCTCTTTCTGCTGACAGGTTATCAAGGATTTCCTGCTGGTATGCATAAGGACGGATATCTATTTGTAAATGACGAGTATTATTCTTGTCATACAGCTGCTTCGAAAGCTCTGTTTGAAGTTTCTTTCGACATTCTTCATCGTTAGGATCAAAGCTTTCAAATGTCTCGTCGTTCCAATAGCTCTCAAAAGAAACGGTAAATTTCTTTACGATATCAAAGGATTCCTTTTCTGTTACCTTCACATTCCATTCAAGTCCTCCTGTAAGTGCAGGATTTGAAAGATTGGAAGAACCAATATAGGCTGTCGAAAATCCGGTGTTTCTTTTGAAAAGATAAGACTTGGCATGCATCCGCGCATGGTTGGTCTCATAATTTATCTTGACAAAAGTGTTCGGCAGATTGGCCAACACTTCAATGGCTTTAAAGTCCGTCGCCTGTGTATATGTCGTTGCGATCACGCGGAGCCGAACATTAGGTCTCTTTGTAAACTCTTTCAGTTCCGGCAATAAAGGTCGAATCGCACTCCACTTAATAAAGGACACAAGAAGGTCGACTGAATCCGATGTGAGGATCTCCTTCTTAAGCTCTGACAGCATACTGGGCTCATTCTTCGAACCGGTAAACAGCGCGTTCTCAATGATGGATGTCTCCGGGCGCTGTACCTTCTGATTTGCCTTCGACTGTATCCCGCGTGCCGAATTGAGTTTCTGATACAGAGAGGTGAGTACTTCTCCTTTTTCCAGGATAAGATTGTCTTCAAAATCCGGTTCCTTCGTATGCAGTGCGATCTCTTCCACAATATCGTTACAGAGCTTGATCTGCGCAATCAAAGCCTCTTTGTCTTGTTTAGAAGAAAAGCTGTCACGGATAAAATGAAGTCCCTGCTGCACGACATATGAAATATAAATAGTCAGAATCCGCCTGGCATCGTCTGCATCAAGTGATTCAAGCTGGATATCATATTGCTCAGGATTCAGCTTTGACAACTCTGCATTGATTCTTGTATTTACGATCTGCTCATATATCCCTGAAGGTAACATATCACTCCTCAATCCACTAATCTGTTTTTAATCTACATGATTTGTCTTTTTATATAAATCGGTATGAGTATAACACTATTACATCTCTTACATCATACGCCTTTTTATATAGCCACAGATTAAATCGGCATAATTCCTTCTAATGCCCATCTTAACCAAATCTGATGGCGCCTTTCCAATGAGATCTTTTATTGCTACGACTCCGTTTTCTTCAAGTTTCCTGATTGTCCCTTCTCCTGGATAGGAATCAGCATGAGGATACACTCTCTTTATCCCTCTGACCAGTCCTCCAAGTTTGGATCGGAATTTCAAATTAGCTATTAATGTAAATATGAGTTTCGATGCCTTCTTAAAGGCAATATCAACACAGTGTATTTCCTCTGCCTCAACACCACAATTCGTTTTTAGATGATAATAAAAACTTCTGATTTCTAATAATTGTTCGAAACCAGCCAGGATCCAAATAGCATTGTCTCGCAGTTTTTCTTGTATTTCTTCTATATCTATCCGATAGAAATCCTTAATTTGCGAAGAAGTTATCCCTCTTGATAAGTCGTAGATCATCATTGCGGTGAACGTACACTGAAATACATATTTTTCGGCATTTTTATTATCGCTCACTACACTTGCTGATCCAAAAAGTTCATCAGGAGCAGATACAATCCATGTCCTGTAAAGATAGCTTTTATCTTCCAGCGGGAGTTTTTCCATCCATCCATCTATTTTCTTGACGATCCCCTTGCTATATCTGACAAGAGGTTTGTTTTCTGTACTAACCAGGCATAAGATGATAAGATAATCAATTGGCGCTAACTTCGATATATGGGACCCATCTGGTTTATCCAATAGCAAATCCCTTATTAATTGCCCCATATTTGCTGCCGTCAGAGGAGGAAGATAACAGTGAGATGCTACCTTTCCTAAATGAGTCAATTGGTACTCGTTCGTGTCTTCATTAAAAAATACAAGTTTCCAGTCAGTTAAATACCTCAATACTGAAGGCATTTCTTCAAACCTGTCTCCTCCCAGTGTATAGGATAGATATTCTTTTAATCTACTCATCGTACACGTTTCAAATCTATTGATGATACCCATCACTTGATTACCTACTCTGTCAATATAGAATAAGTCATCTTTAAGAGTTCCATAATAATTCTCTCGGGCAATAGGTATCAACTGAGATTTTATCTCTGGAAGAATTTCATTCTTTATTCCTGATGTTATAGAATCAGTTTTTGAAATATTATTATTGCTTAAAACTATGATTCCCGTTCCAGGTCTGTTTCCTCTTCCTGCCCGTCCGATCATCTGCATCAAATCTGAAACATCAAGCTCTTTAAATCCAGTAAAAGTGATATCTCTAACGAATACATGTGTAGCTGGAAGATTGATGCCCATAGACAGCGCAGTAGTCGAAACCGACACACGGACCTTGCCTGCCTCCATGGCATGAATGATACTCTCTTTGGTTCCTGCAGATAATTTCGAGTGGAACCATGCTACTCCTGCATCCATAGTAGCACTCAGATCGTGTTTTTTTATCCTTTTGCCACTCAAGCCTGAAGCCAAATAATTGGCCAAGGACTCTGCCGATGCAGTCTGATAAACAAATATAACTATACTATTCTCAGGGTTCTCCAGGATTTCTGTAATTTCATTCAAAAGGATCTGGTTCGTATCTTCACCATCTTCAACGCAATATACCCATTTCTCAAGGGTCGGAAATCTTGGGACGTCCGAAATAACAATGCAGGGATCCAACCAAGAAGCAAGTTCATTTGAATTTGATATGGTTGCCGACATTAATATAATTCGGATGTTATTCTTGAGAGATCGAAGAAATGCTATCAATAACTCTAAAGTCGCTCCGCGACTAGAATCTCCAATCAAATGAGCTTCATCTAGACAAACCAGATCTATTGTATTAAACCAGTTCCTATTGTCAGGAACTCTTGATAAAGCATCCAGGCGTTCCGGTGTTGCGATTACTACTCGTCCGTTGCTATCCAGACCATTATCAGAAAGAGCAGAATGCATGAACTCGTCATTTATTCTGTAATCACCTGTAGTTACTGTGACCTTCACTTTGATCTTGCTCTGACGATTAAGAATATCCGTGATCTTCTTGAGTTCTTCAGACTTCTCATAGGCTAAAGCCCGGAGTGGTTCAATCAGTACGACTGTTTTGCCCATAACTGCAGAATTAAGCAATAACAAATATGACAATAGGCTTTTTCCACTGTTAGTAGGTGTGGCTATTATTACATTTCTGCTGTCTGAAAGAAGTTCTCTTGAAAATAGAGCTTCATCTTGTGCTGGCCTTAGTCGAAGATCGGTTCCATAGAAACTCGTAAAGGCTTTAATCAATTCCTCACATATCGGAATGTCTTGTAAATGATGTGTAGTTGGTTCATCGTTGGAACCTGAAGTCCCACAAAAAATCTTTCTCATTTTTATATCCTTAATCTAATATTTTTTGCAGTGCATAAAAAACCATTTCAAAATCATCTTTATCCATCTCATCAATTAGTTTCTTGCATAGTTTTTTCTTTTGCTGTGTAGAAACCGGATCCAGGTCAAGGAACAATAACTGCCTGCTAAGTTCATTAACATCTTTGAAACCAAAATATCGGGCGATCTGTGATAAGGCATATTTATCAGGTCTTGTTTTTCCTTGTTTCCATCTCGTAAGAGTAGATGGATTAACGCCTATCTCTTTTACGAACTCAGCATTCTCACCGTGCTCAAGGGTACCAAATAGATAATTCAAATTTTTTCTAAGAATATTATCTCTTGAATTGTCTATAAGATCTGAAAATAGAAAAGCATACTCTATAGCAGAAAGATTATCACTATAATCCGAAAACACTATCCGAAGGGATGCCAGTTCTTGATTGGAGGCTCTTTCTTTGTCCCTAAGGATCGAACGTAAATGTTCCGATGCTATACCACACCGAGCGGCAATCATATCAATATGTTCACTATAACTCTTTTGTGACAATTCTCCTTTACTCCTCCAAATAAGGACTTTTAAATTCTCTACCAAGTAGCTCATACGAGCTCTCCCTTCAATCTCCTTCAAATGCGTGTTTAAATGTGCGTGATTATTATATATAATTATATGCATTCAAAACCATATATGCAATAATTTTGCGTTTGTATCATGCATCAGAGAGGAGTTCCGATGACTCTATTCCCCCCTCAAGAACAAATTATTAATAGCGGATTACTTGAAAAGAACGAGCACCTTTTCATCAATATGGCAACAGGATCCGGAAAGACGTTTCTCGCTGAACTGGCTATCGAATCAGTGCTCAAGTCAGGATACAAGACTTTATATATAACCCCTCTACGTGCGCTTGCTTCTCAGCAGTCTGAAAAATGGAAAGACAGATTTTCTAATTACAACATAGGTGTCTTTACCGGAGATACTATTCAGAAATCAAATACTAAAAGCAGTTACAGTAAATCTCAAATATTAATCATGACTCCAGAACGTCTGGATTCGTGTATGAGGAACTGGAGAAGTCATTGGTCATGGATCCCCGATATAAGTCTGGCTGTTATTGATGAATTTCATATCATGGGGCAGGCCGGCAGAGGTCCACGTTTAGAAGGCACAATAACAAGGTTGATCCGTCTTAATCCTTTCCTTAGGATTATTGGACTATCTGCAACAATCCCTAATGATGATCAACTTTCAGCCTGGCTGCACGGTACGTCATTTCGGTCTAATTGGAGGCAGATCCCTTTGGAAAAACAAGTTTATCGATTCAAATCTGCGAAAGATAAACCGGAATTATTACTCAATGTTGTTAATAAATGTATTGAATCCGGAGGTCAGTCGTTAGTCTTCTGTAACAGTCGTTCCCGTGTCCAATCACTGGCTTTATATTTAAGAGAAAACAAAATCGCAGCAGAGTGTCATCACGCGGGTCTTTTGCAAGAAAAGCGACAAAAGATAGAAAGTGAATATAAAGACAGGAAAATTAGCGTTTTAGTTGCGACTTCAACACTTGAAATGGGGTTGAACCTCCCTGCCAGACAGGTAGTTATCTATGACTCTTATTCTTTTTCTGAAGGAGGATTTATCCCACTTCCTGTATGGAGCTTCATGCAGCGAGCAGGTCGAGCTGGGAGACCAGGGCTTGACTCAAAAGGAGAAGTTGTTCTGTTTCTGTCCAGATGGGGCGGCAGAGCTGACAAATACATCTATGAACAATGCGAACCTGTCTATTCTCAGCTCACAGATTCTAAAGCTATGCAGGAACAGATTTTGATTGATGTTTATTCTGGATTTTCCAGAACACGTGAAGAGCTGATTCATGGATTTCTGCCGCTGACTTTCTATAAGAAACAGCATGAAGAGGCGAACATCAATGGAATCATTAACAAACTAATATTGGCAGATCTGTTAATTGAGAATCCTAAGAATGACAGTAATGATAACCTAGTTCTTAAAGTAGGACTTCTCGGCCGCCTGGCAGTAAGACTTATGTTTGCTCCGTCAACAATAAAACTGATAAGTGACTGTTATGCGACTTTCAACAATTTATATCTTTATGATCTTCTGCTTATTGCGGCTTTGAGTGAGGATTGTAGTCCTATCCTTCAGGCCAACTATGAGGAAATGGACTCCTTATGTGAAATTGTTCAACGCCAGCCAAGTTCCTTATTGGATCTTACAATAGAAAAAATAAAGAAAAGGCTTCCAGTATCTCTGAGCACAACCAGGATCCTTGCCGGCATTAAGATGTCAGCCATTTGTCTTCGCTTGATAAATGATGAAAAACTTGATGTAATCGCAGAAAAATTCGACGTCTTTGAATCTGACATCCTTCTTCTTAAAGAAAATGTTGTAAGGTTACTAACTGGTATCTCAGCAGTAATCGCTGCTATTGACAAAAATAAACTTGGGGAAGAGCTTGCTGACAAACAAAAAAAGAATATTGAATCTGTATATTATAAGAGTTCGCTCCTCACTAATATGCTTCAGTATCAGATAAGTAGTGAGTATGCTACACTTACAAAACTTGATGGTGTTGGTGGAAAAACAGCACGGTTATTGGTCTCACATGGTTTTACCACCCTCAAATCAATTGCGAATGCCGATTTTTTACAATTATCATCAATAAAAAGCATTGGCAAGAAAAGAACTCCTAAAATAATGTCTCAAGCAGCAGATCTTCTTGTTAATGGTGAGGATATTACCTATTCCGAAGATTTAATGACAGATGTAAAACAAAGAAAAACAATAAAGACAACTGTTGATCCATACCGGTTACGTCGATCAATGGAACTGTCAATTAGAGGATCTGAAAATGGAAAATACCTTATTACCGGTGGGCGAGAAGATCATATCGTAATCCGAAATCAGAACATTTTTTCTTGTGATTGCCTTGATTATGAAAAGTGCCGCCAGGACTGTAAGCATATATTATGTGTGAAGAGATCAATCGGAGATTCGAAAATCAATAAAATGGCCAAAAGAATCAAAGAAAGCAAAAGTTATTCAATTCGAGAATCTTTACCAAGTCTTTGGTTTTCTGTAACCTCAAAGGAGATTATATAAATGAAAGAACTAAAAACGAAACATGGCATTATTTCATTTCCAACATTTATGCCTGTAACTACTTTCGGAGACAAATATCCACTCGATAAAATGGTTCAGCCATATCTCAAAAGAACCTCCCAATGCTTAATGGTAAGTTACTATTATGCTAAGCAGATGAAAAAACGTCCAAACATGCCCATTTTTATAGACTCCGGGGGATTCGCTGGACTGTTTGAAGGATCTGAAATCGTTGATAACGGCGAATATGCTTGCATCCGAACAAAAGATGGAGAGGAACTGAATCCTTCGGACATTCTCAACTATCAAATTAAAAATGCAGATATTGGAGCAACTTTGGATTTCATTATTCCTCCAGGATTGAGCAAAGCAGAATGTGTTCGCAGACAGGACTTGACGATTAAAAACGCCCTGTATACCCTGAAACATAACAAAGATAAAGATTTGATACTATTTGCTTCTTTGCAGTGTTGGGATGAAGAATCGGCTCATCACTGTGCTAAAGTATACGCGAATGCAGGATTTATCGGTATTGCCATTGGTGGAATGGTACCTCGGGCAAAAGATAAAGAGTATATAAAAAATACAGTCCGGGCTGTACGAGAAGCGGCTCCAGACTGTATTGTTCATGTATTTGGTTGCGGGAATGAAAGTCTTATTTCTCAGCTTATAGAAGCAGGGGCAGATTCATTTGATTCAAGTTCTTACATACGGAACGCCATTGATAAATGCAACAAGAACAAAACAACTGGGATTCATACCGGATTATATTTAGCTCTGAATAACTTGTTATCATTATCAGAATCCTTTCCTGCAGGGGCTAAACCTACAGGAGTCAAAATTAGTATGATTCATAACCTAAACGCATAAGTTTATTTACCGTTTCCATAATTAATTTAGTTTCATCAAAGTAAAAAATAAAATCCCACCCGGCACGACTTAGTAGATTAATATCCATGCCACTATATGTTCCATCAATAATAAGCATGGGCTTTAATAATTCTGGTAAACAAATCCCTGTTATACAATTGCTGCCTTAAGCTTATCAATTTCATCTGGATAATAGATTTCATCCCATCCTGCAGCAATTAAAACTTCAAGGTCTTTTTGTCTCCATGTACCATCGAGTAAAAGAATCAGCTTTTTGATTCCCGGACGAACAACAAATCTTTTATTCTCTGAATCCCAAGTATACCTTAATCCAACAGCTCGACCTGCTAATTCCTTGCGCTTATGGTCTCTCCCAGAGTCAGTGGCAGTCTGCCAATTAATAATTGTGTTTTTGACCTGAATAATACTGGTTTTCCCAGCACGCCCAGTAACTCCAGCTCGTTCTGCATAACAAGATCTAACATTGCTAATTGCTTTTGAGGAAGGAATTGTTTTATTGTATACCAATAATGCTAACAACGGTTCAAAACCATTATGCGCTAGCAGTGTTGTAGAATATTCCTTCTCTAAAAACATATCTTCAGTTTTACTCGCCAACTGAGAAATCTGTTCTCTTGTGTATGGAGTTAAGTACTCTGACATGACAGTGGCAATAAATATTTCGGCTTCCTGGGGAATACTAAACGAAGAATCTCTATGAAAATATCGATTTATGAAACATTCGCACCATTTACCCAAATCCATATTCCCAATTTTAGATTTCTTTCCTAATGGGTGTCGCGTGAAAGCAGAATAACCAAATGATTGTACTAGCCCATTTGTTGCCTTAATTAGTGCTCCAAGATAGTCATATATCCACATGCTTTGGGGACCATTTGTTCCTTCGGGAATTGTCAACCCTTCAGAGGGGTTTTTGTGTTGTGTCCTAAGACACTTTAGCATCCCGGCAGGAGTTTTAAGAGCATCTAAATGTGCTGAAAGATAGTCTCCATAAACCGTCAATAGTCTAAACGATCGTACTTTTTGTATTTGTTTAACAAATCCATTGCTTAACTGGCCCTCGATAATAGTCTGGTAGTCCGCCGCCCAAGGTGAATCCATAAAAAAAGATAACTCAGGATCGACAACTTGATATCCTGAAATTGTTTTTTTTGTCAAACCAATTCTGGTCAGCCACTCACCCCCTGCCGTTGTAACGACTCCATTATTTTGAATATAATCTCCAGCAAGAATTCTCTTAATAAAGCCACGACGTAGATAGGTTTTTCTTGCTATTGGTGCCACCCCATGTGTTCTTAAAGACTCCGCATGCCATAATTCATTTAATTCATGACGATGATGCGATAATTGAACCCTAATGTCTTCTGCTAGTTGATCAATATAGTTCGAAAACTCTGCGTTAGTCGATGCAAGTGTACAAGCATACTGAGCCCGTTCTGTATTAGTAGATGGAAATTTATCCTTATAGGCGTCTATTAATGAAAGAAGTGAAGGGCCATATTCAGCATCAGCAATAATTAGTTGTCCATCAAAAGCAGCTGACTGAATTTTCTTTAGTGCGTCTTTCATCTCAGCGTCAAAAATGACACTGATAATAGTAGGCACTTGATCGAAACTTTGCTTCGCTTCACAAAGCTCAGCCAGATTTCTCCAACACTTTTTATGTGAAACAGATGCTGTCCCAAAATGTGTAACTAAGATTATATAATCAGGTTGCGACAAACTATCACCAACTATAAAGTCCGGTTCAGACGACAATTCAGGTGGAGTTTTGTTCCAAAATATTGTTCCAGAAAGCTGACCTTTTTTTATTAAAATATCTAAAGCAACTTTTACAATAGCCTCGTCAATTTTACCAATTTTTTCTCCTGCCATATCAATCACCTAATGTATCATACAACGGGGCTTGAACAGGCAACGGAACATCTTTATAACTTGCCGTAAGAATTGCCTGCCCTTTACCCATAACCTGTAACTCTTTTTCAAATCCAAAAAGATCAGCAGAGGCATTACGAATAGCTTCTCGTCTCTCTGTCTCATTACCTAAGGCCATGGTTATTTCAGTATTAATCTGGGTCAGTATACCTTCATCAATCGCAGTAACTTGTTGACTGATGACAGTAAGTCCAATCTGGAACTTACGTCCCTGACGGGAAATATCTCTGAAAATGCTGCCAAAACGAATGCGCTCAGGATTAAGTACACTAGGTGCTTCTTCAATAACGAAGTTTATGTGCGGCAGAATGTCTATAGAAACCGGCACACCATTATTCAAATAAGGTAGTTCTCCTTTATCCAGTGCTTCAAGGAGTTTGTCTACTAAACTCTTGGACCCCACATTCCCTCCATTTGCGCCAACTCCAAAAGCAAGTCTTATCTCATGTTTCAGGCTATCCTCATCACCGCGAGCCGCCTTCAACGCTTTCCTAAGAACAAATAGAACACGCGCTACCAAAGTAGTCAAAAGGAATTGCTCCATCTCCGTCATCAGAGTCGTGTCAACAGTGATGATACGCCCCTTCTCTAATGCGCAGACAAGCTCCGGAAGTATAGAGTCATAATCTTTGCCCGCTTCAGGGTCAAACGATGTAAATACCTTAGTCTGTCCATTACGAAGAAAACTTACTCTACGTTCCACTGCACTTATAGTAGCGGGTAAAAAAGAACTAAGTACCGAATTGTCTCCCAAATCTCCTAGCAGAAGCCTGTTAATCCACATTTCACCATGCTCGGAGTACATGATCGATGCAAATTGACTCTGCTGTTCAGAAAATTCAGTAATACTGATTAAGTCTTCTGGTACAATATCTGCACGAGATATCCTAATTCTAGCCCTACCATCGTTAGCATCGATCTGCTTAGGTGTCAAATAGAAAAATGGATTAACCAAAGCATCTCTTTCTTCAATTGAATACTTTCCTGTAATTTCTCCTATTCCTCCACGGCCTCCTGATTTGTTATGCCAATCAAGAAACTCATCGTGCGGATCAATTGCTAGCATACTTACTTTTTGGCCCCTTCCAGTCTTAAGAACACGTTCATTGTTCTTAAACATAGAGCCTATGAGAACCATCATAGTATTGCTCTTACCGCAGCCTGTACGTCCAAAAATACCAATATGATGGGATATAGCATACGGTGGAAGATAAACAGGTACATTGCAAAGAGGATGTTCACCTGCAAGCAGATTACCGATACATATTCCTTCTGTTCCAAGCTGAGATCCAAGAAGAATCTTAATTGCTTCACTATTGCTTTCCTCTATGAGATATACATCAGAAAGATGATCCGGTAATCTCCTGGGTCTGTGGAATACCCACTTACCATTTGCCTTCTCTGAATAGCCAAGTAAAGATCCGTGCAGTTCAATTAGTTTCTCATCTGCTAAATCTTCTGAAAGATATGAATCGGGCATGGTCAGTTTATTTCTAGCCACATCCCCAAGCTGGATTGTGCGATTCATAATGTTCGCGTAGTCACTTGTACGAAAAATATAAAATCTTTCATGTCCTCTACGAGATGGTAAAACAAAAAGATCCCCAACAGCAACATCTTCATTCTTTGCTACTACCGTAAGTTCTCTCGTATTACTCTCAGCAAGGACACCAAATTTAGTTCCGAGCAAATTAATAATTTCTTGCATTGTGAAGTCTCCTGTTATGCATGTCCTGTCTGGATACTAGGATCTATGAAATTCTTTCTCTTCAATCCTGCTTTAACGGCCTCATCGACTATCTGCTTTCGCATTGCAACTCGCTCTTCTTTAGTTAAGCTGACCATATCATGACAAGCTTTAATTGGGTACGGGTACCCATAACATCTTTGATCATGGGAAGCAAAATCAAGATCTCTAAAAATTTGGATTTCTTTAGCTCTCATCACTTCAATATCCTCATTCCAGATATTCTTTATCCAGAATTCATAGTCCATATCCAATCTCATAGGTTGAGTGGTATTGTGGAACCTAAATAGATAACTGACTGCTCCAACTGGAGGTATTGTTCGTGTCCCAAGAAAAGATGGTTTATCCTCTCCAATTTGTTTCACCGGTAAACGCATAAACCAATGCTCTCCTGAGGGAACCTTTTCTTTGATCATATCTTCTATCTGATCCATCTTCGGCATATTATGAGATTTTGAAATCGTCATATAGATGATTCCGGATTCTCTTCCACTTATGCAAGCATATCTTTTCGTTATTTCGAAAAACAACGTGCTCTTTGATGATACCAACGGAAGAGCCATCGTAGAATCTTCCAAAAGATATATTGGTTCTTCTGCCTCCCGATTCCCATGTAAGGAACGCATTAAGCGAATCAACACACTAGATTCAGCAGTGTTTAGCAATTGAATCCCTATATTATCTGACTCATGAGCACCTGGCGTAATCAGATTATCAACTAAATCTATTGGGGAAGGAACTCCTCCGCCATGGGATTTTGCCAACTGATAATAGTCTGATTTTATACAAATATCTTTAATAGGTTCTCCCATAAGTTGAGCGAAAAAGTCTAAATACTGCTCCCGGGCTTTTGTATTGTCCTCCGGGAGCCAGAGGAAATCCACGATTTCATTATTAGTTACGTTTTTTTCTTTTAGTCCGGTAGGAAGAGCCTCATAGATACGGGACATTGCAGTAACCAGGTATATAACAGAATCCCCATAGCAAACACAAGGAAAATCACCTGATCCGTCTGCCCCACCAATTAGAAAACGATGATCCGGTACTGAACAATGTTCAAATCCCTGAACATATTTTGACAATTTCTCTATTTCATCTGAGGATACTTTTTCCTTTATGTTCCATGAATGAATATCTTCCACGGCAGTTCTTAACTTATTAATAACATCGCTTCTGAAATGGATATCAAAATGCATTAGTCCATCTCCTCATCTCATTTGTACAAATCAGTCGAGATTTAGTCCCTTCAGGCAATTACAAATCTCACACATCAGGGTATATTTTTTTGAGCTGATGGTAAAAAACATAGGTATTATGGAATCCTCGACGTCGATTCCTGTTATTACCTCTAAAAATAATAACCTCAATGCCGACCTTCTTGCAAATTTCACAATCGCATTTTTTCCAAGGCATATCTTCCAAAGTTTTTCGATATAACATCGGATGTTTTCCTCTATCATCGCCTACAAGCTTATCGTATTCCAATACAGGTCTCAGCGCCTCATCTAGACATATCTCTCCTGCATCATATTTGCGAAGAGCATCTAACGAAGCAGCCTCCATTCTTTTAAACTGCTCAACCGTTCCGCGACCTTCCTCTACCATTTTTTTCGCACGTTTTCCATGCTCATTTACAGGAGGAACGCGTATAGCTGCGTATTTCTGGCCATCCATCGCAAAATAATTGCTGTCCGAGCCAAGCCATGCCCTACGGAGATGACTTGCTGAGTCCATAGCAGATACTCCTAATTTTCTGAATATCTCGCATGCTTCGAGCCTAGCTATACCAAATAAATGTAGCTGCAGGTAATCCGGAATTAAAGGCTTAACTTCTCTTAATATATCTATTATCCCTTGTGTATTTGTCCTTACGAGTCCGCCAAGGCAAATATGCTGATACCCCATATCTATAAGGTCAGCTACAGAATCACGGTACGATTTCGGATCCCATCCCTGTGCTACTCCTGACGGCAAAAAGGTATAACTGCCTGCTTTATATTGCTTTATAAAATCTTCTGCATTTTCCTTGGTAAGTCTGTATCTTCTATCTCTTTCAGTTTCTTCTGCAGCATATTTGCCTACGATTAAATGATCTATTGATACTCCTATTTGGAAACCTAGTCTTTCATAATAATCCAAGATTTCTGTTGTTTCATATGGGGGTTCGAATTCATCTACATATCCAAAAGCTCCACAATCTCCCATAATCGGATGCGAATCATCAAAACGAATAAACTTGTGGACTCCCATCGCTTCAATCCTAGCCTTCTTAGATTTATTCTGTTCAACAATGCATTTAGAAATCAACACACCATCATAATTAGGCTTGGGATATATTTCATGAGCGTACACGTCATGCGAATATGGATCCCTTCCCTCAACCGCTTTATCAAGGATAAAATCGTAATCCGGATCAACACGATCGTCCCACTCAGGAATAAAGTACTTAATATGGGGAACATAATTGGCGGCTAACTCAGAATCTGGAATATAAATATCTATTTTTTTCTTTGCTACAGTCTTTTTAATAACCGGCTTTATCTTTTTCCCCATAGGTTCAGGATCTCCAAAAAGAGTCATTTGCATAGGGACTGGCTCTTCCTTTTTCCTATACTTTTGAAGAGTTTCCATCACAATATCAGGATTCTCATATATTTTTTCAAGAAGTTGGCCATTCGTTGCTACGATATCTTGCGAAAGGAGCTTGAAAAGATATCCCTTCAGCCCCACGAGTCCGTAACTAAAAGCCCTCGCATCTTTTTGTCCTACTTCAACGAAATAATAAGGATTACCCTCCGGTATCAACTTTTTACTGGTTCCGCTCGCAAAAACGAGAATTTTCTGATCAGGTTTTTCCGAAACGAAAGGCATATTGACCGCACGAAGATACTTATCTCCTAACAGCATAAATACAAGGTCGTATTTTGCAATTACCTTATTCAAGTCCTCATGGATATGAAGTTTCTGACTCCATTCCTTTATCCCAGAAGAAGACATACTATTAAATGTCACTTCATAAGGAACAATCTGTTTATCTTCCTGAATTAGTCCATACCCTGCAGAAACAATAAAAAGATCCAAAACCTCCTTCCCTAAGGTCTTTCGTACATTAGATATCCCCTCCATAAGACGCAGATGCTGCATTCCAGTATACATTTCACCAGCTGCACATGAAAAAGATTGTAGTTCTAATTCACGTGCAGCCAGGTGTTCTTTATTATCAAAATCCTGTTGTAACAATTGGTTTTCCGGATGATGTTTTTTTTCGCCTGTACATGATGTAATAACCAGCGTTTTCAGCATAAGTCACCTTCGTTCTAACTATAAATATTTATTATAAGCAAAAGACGATTGCTGCAAAGATACTTTGATTTTACAGCAATCGTCTCTTCATTTAAAGATTCAACTCAACTAATAATTCACGAAAACCTTATCGGTTGTTCACTGTTCCCAAATTTAAATCATGTTTCGCTAACCTATTCCACGCGACATTTTCCCACCGAGAACCTATTTTCCCATAATTACAATATGGATTTATAGATGCTCCTTCTTTAGGAGGATATTTCCCAGAGATTTCAATATATTTAGGATCAAGAACACTAATCAGATCCATCATCACTGTGTTTATGCACTCTTCATGGTTTATCTCATGATTTCTGAATGAGACCAAATATTGTTCAAGGCTTTTTGAATCAATTGTTAGCTCATCTGGCACATAGGATATTGTTATAGAAGCAAAATCCGGCTTCCCCGTATTTTGGTACAAACTTGTGAATTTCGGGCAGAATATCTTTATAAAATAATCATTCTCTGGGTGCTTATTGTTAAATATTTCAAGAAGTGAGGGATCATACTCAATATTCCCATTCTCCGATAGTATTATTTCTTCTCTTTCACACATGGATTATCCCTTAATCACATTATATTTTATATTATAGTCGAAAGTATCAATTCCTTCTTTTCTCTTAATCCAGTTAACAATTGCATAAGTTGCTGGCGTAAAGATGATCTCATAACAGACCTTAAATAGGTATTGGAAAAGTATCATTGAAAGAACTGTTTTGTTATCCATAGTACCCCAAAAAGAGATAGTCACAAATATTATCGAATCAAAGCCTTCTCCAACTAAGGTTGAAAGAATTGTTCTAATCCAAAGATTCTTTCCTTTAGTGATAACTTTAAGTTTAGAAAGAATCATTGAATTAGAAAATTCACCGAATAAATACCCTATAAAGGATGCAATAGCAACACGGGGTGTAGTCCCCATAACCGTGGCATAAGCATCCTGATTAGTCCAGAAGTCCGGGTGTGGAAGCGCAATTGTCATCAGATAGATAGCTACAGCAAAAAAACTGCAGGCAAATCCCAACCAGATGATTGTACGTGCTTTTTTGAACCCATAGACCTCTGTAAAAACATCCCCAAAAATATAAGTTATAGGAAACAGGATGACAGCTGCAGGAAGTGTAATGCTACTTGTAACGGCCCACATCTTGCCGGCAATCAAGTTAGATAACAATAAACATGTAACATACATGACTGCAATTATCATGAACAACTCAGATACCATTTTCTTGTCTTTCATACAATATCTCCTAAAAAATGCCCTATATAACATTTAGTTCAAATAAAAATGTGATCAAATCTTTCATTTCCGAAATTGTAATATTATTATCCTAAAACAATCTAGAACTCACTTCTCTTAGACAATTGACCAGTTCTTATAAATTTAAACAATTCTTCATTATTTGTTATTTCCGGGTTAGTAGATCCGTCATAGCTCTTTTCGTAATCTTGAGGTTGAAAATACACTTTATAGGTTTGCATACCAGCACAGGTAACCAATTTGAGAATACCCTCTGGTATATATTCAGAAATAAAATTCCGAATCAATTCTGGCATTTTTTCTCCAAATATTACACAAGCCACTTCTCTGATTTCAAAATCAAAAAACTTATCTTCTGTTTTCTTTACAATTCTCCATTCCTTCTCATATTTCCATCCTTCTTCCTTTTTATAAAAAGCTTTCAAAGGATCAATTTGGTCACTAAAGTTCGAACTGGTTAGATATTCTACTTTTTTAGCTTGAGCAAAAGATTTTCCAGTCTTAAAGCAAATACACATGCCTGCATAGTTATTGGCATAGTAAGCCCATAATTGAGGAGAAAATCCGTTTTCAGATAGCGCCAAAATTTTATATTCATCCATTTTATCAATAATGATTGGATGCTCTTCATCAGCAGCTGCTATGATGCTTCTCCCCATAATTGCCTCTCCAGTTAAATAAAAACCTCCTTTTCCCTCAAAAGGATCATTCAATTCAGATCGGCAAGGAAAATATATTTTTTTATTTGAAAAAATTTCACATGTATGAATTAGTCCTTCCATTGAGTTAACTGGAAGAAACTTAAATAAAAAACTAGGCATTTCCATATAAAAACCTTCTTTCAAAAATTAGAAAGTATACTATTCTTTCAATATCTTATATTTATATAACCCGCAAGAAATATATTTTACCGAATTACTAGCATTTCTTCAATTCTCTTTTTCTTTCCGTACTCCTCCATGACGATTTCAATCTTGAGATGGTCTTTCTCCCTCATATTTCGTTTACTAAGAAAATGACCGTCTTGAATCTACAAACAAAATAAAAATGCTCTCAAGCTCACAAATTAGCATAAGTACTTTTTTCTCATGTGAATTCTCCTTCTTTTTTGCGATAGTTAATAGCTTTTAAATCAGCATTCTAAAAAAAGGATATGCCCATGTTTTATCAGCACAATATTCATTTTCAAGGAGAATATCGCTCTACATCATATCTCAGAATTCCACTGATGTAGCAACGGTACAAAAACATCATAAAACTTTTTGCTCCACTCTGCATGGAACTTCGCCATTTGTGTCCAACTGCTCTCATCACTGATTCCTATACCTTCAACAGTATAATCTATGTATGATGATTTGCCGCCATCATATCGCCACCAATTCATCGTTTTACCTAACACGGCTTCCAACTCATTCTTTTTCATGTATAGATAATCATACGCTGATTTATTCAAATCACGATTCGATTTCGACAAAACTAGTTCTACAGAGGCTTTATTCATTTTAGCTTCACATGAAATACTAAAACCACGAATACCAATAGATCCGTTTATCCAATATTGCTTGCTCGTAGTAACATTCTTAAATGAACCCTCTGTACCATGTGCACTTTTAATGTATTGTAATGCAAGATTCCAATATCTACGCCGGATTTCGTATCGGGTACCTGCTTCTTCTGCCTCTTTATCTGTATCTTGATCCTTTAAATAGAAGACCAGTTCTTCAGGATTCCTGCCATACACTTTAAAAAACCTCTTTAACACAGACAACTTTGTACTTGTGCTTGTATTACGTTCCAAATAAATGTTTTTATCCAGTTCCAAAGCGCCTCTTAAATCTGATGGATTGTCGCTAATATAACTATTTAATTCATCGTCTGAATCATGTATATGCGCCAGATGTACAAGTACTGATTTGTCCTCCTCATGGAGTATCCTAAGAACCTGTGCCATCATTGTTATCCAGCTATCGACTGGATGCTCCGTATTTTTATATACAAATCGGATTATTTCTCGACCGCTAAGATCCACATCGTCTTCTAATGTATATGAATCTAATTGCTTTTCAGCAGGAAGGAATGATGTTTTTGGGGCAGCCCATATATTAAGCCCACGTGCAACCATCATTTCACTTCGCTCTTCCAGTTCATCCAATGTCCATTTATTTTGATTGGCGATCCAGGTATTTAATCTCAGTCCACTCTCACGGAACCCTTTATCCATATCCCTTTTATCAGCGAAGGAATTGTTGCTGTATTTGGAATTGTACGCAGTCAATGTTAGGTTCGCTAAACGATGAAGCCATATTTCATGAATCTCTTCATAATCATCACCCAGAACACTTACCCACTGCGGAGTAAGATGCTGTGGCATTATATGTTCAATTGAGTAAGTACCTTCGTCCAGATGTCTATATATATCCTTATCCTCATCAATATCATAATTCTCAAATCGTTCCAGAATATATGCCTTGTTCTTGATGTTCATTTGGTATACCTGGCGTGTTCCCAGCGCTTCTGCAAATTCATCATCATTAGGGAAGCGGCCTCTTTCTGTTTTCGAAAGTAGGGCATATTTGAACTTTTCCAGATAATCCGCCTCCGTTCCATCGAACCGGATAATTTCCCTATGAAGCATGAGGAAAACCTTGTTCAAGGCATTTGTAGGCAAATCACATATGCTTCTTCGGAAAAGATAGTTTTCTGTAAAAAGGAATATTTCGCAAGCTTCCTGCAAAGAAAGAGCCGGTGTCCCTTCCGATACCATCCGAAGCACCTCAAGGAAAAACGGCCTGGTTACTGTCGTTTCCAATCTATTAAGCCTATAAATACAAGCGTTCAGCCTCTTATCCTTAGTTTTGCCCTTGAGAAGCATCTCATAACGCTTTGCATAACTAAGCAGATCTTTAAGCAGTGTTTCTGTTTCTGTACCGTTTTCCTCAACATAAGTTTTGAATGTAATGTATACCTTATTCATTGAAGGAATCGCCTGTTGTTTTACGCTGAGATAATCTCGCATGAACAGACTGACATTATAATTGGTGCATATTTCTATTTTATTCCAATACTTTTCATAATAGTCATTCTGTTCCTTTGTCGGTAATCCCATCAGGATAAAATTACGAATCTTATCACCTTCACTTAATGCAAGCCCCGTCGAATTAAGACTTTCAAAAATAAGCTGGGGATTATCGTCTTTGTTGAGCGTAATATTTATTATTTCAAGCTTTGTAATAGCAGTGTACAGCTCATCAATACTAATCTCCTCTTTTTGGATCCGCGAAAAGAAATAATTGTAATTAATAGTCAGATTTGAATTCTGAATATAGTCTTCTTCATCCTTAAATAGAAGATCAAATGCGTTACTATCATTTTTAACAGGTTTAAGCTTTATCCTTGTATCGTCTTCCTGCCATTCATCTATCAAATATGTTTTGTAAATCTTATCTGCCAAGTTTGAATGCGAAGGAATTACGATGCCTGCTTTCATTAGATTGTACATAGCAAGCATAAGCAGCGAGACCGTTGTAAGCCGCTGCTGTCCATCAATAATCAAATATTCATTGAATTCGCCATCATTATGTACGGAGACAATACTCCCGAAAAAGTGACTGGAACGCTTCTTGCGGATAATCGCAATAAGATCATCATATAGTTGTTTACAGTTTTCATTACGCCAATCATAATTACGTTGGTACACAGGGATAATAAATCTCTTGTCTGATCCCTGCATATAAGAAACAAGTTTTGCCTCTGATCCTTTCATATAATCCCACCTTATCTATTTCTATTGTTAATCACTCGTTATAAAACTCATGATAAAAGTATAGCATCAATTCCCAGATTCTTATTACTTAAATATACTCATCATTTGATTGTTGAACAAAAACAGCCGCCACCCTTTTCAGGGTGACGACTATACCCATTATCTTTAGTTTTCCTTTACCTTCCGGTACTCCTCCATGTCTATCTCGACTTTGAGATGCTCCTTTTCCCTCAGATTTCGGTTGCTAAGTAAAACGACCGTCTCAACGTTAGCGGTCCAGGGGAACTGATCGATACATACGCCTCTT
>OCTX012192562.1_pt1 | contig 35830 bp, 29 predicted proteins | sample 1539691 | NCBI WGS metagenome assembly OCTX01 (sample SAMN02144231, study PRJEB22623) | gut metagenome | biome: sheep rumen | host: Ovis aries | place: New Zealand
CGGCCCGCAGACACCCGCAATTTGAAATCAAAAATGGGTTTAGAATTTTTTCTTTTTGATTTTTCTATAACCGAATCTTGGTCAAAAATGGATAAATGATCTCTCATAATTTTAATATATAATTAGTAAGAGAAATCTTCATTTAAATACAAGGGAGGCTTTATTATGGTAGAGTTGCTTTAGCGCTATTCCTTGTCTGATATTCTCATGTTTATTGTTATTTTAGCTTTAGCAGTAAAAAGTCTAATTTCTTTTTTTGATTGGGCTTATGATCGCTTGAAGAAAGTTTTTAACAGAGAACATTGTAAACTTTCTGAAAAAGAAGAGTTAGAGCGGCGTCTTCAGCATGGAAGCGAAGTAATGACTACCTTAAAAGCTAATCAAGAGGCAACAGATAAAATTTTAAATGATTTATCTGCAAAAATAGACATGTTGATTGATTCAGATAAGGACGATATTAAATCCTATATAACAAGAGAACATCATTATTTCTGTTATCAAGTAGGATGGATCGACGATTTTAGTTTAGACTGCTTAGAAAGACGATATGAACATTATGCAGATGAAGGCGGAAACTCATTTATTGAAGGTTTTATGAATGAATTACGCGCACTTCCTAAACAATCTCCTCAAGAGAAAAAAGAATATTATCGTCCATAAAAAATTAAGAGATAAAAGGAGATAAGAGAATGGCAATCACAAGTAATTTATATCCGCCGATTGTGCCTGATACAACCCCGGCGTTCATAAGAACAAAATCTTGTAAGATTTACTTTTCTCTTTCTATGTATAATTCTGCGGCAGATATTAAGAATGTTCAAATTTCTTTAGTTAATCAAAGAACTAATGCTTCTGCTTTAAAGACAAGTACATATCCTTCTGGTATTAAAATTGCCAGTTTATATTATGATCCTGATGTACGCGGCGATTATAATTATTATGTACAAATTAATCCTTCTGATTTGACAGAAGGATCTTTTGGATTAAATCAGTTTTATAAAGTGCAATTAAGATTTACATCAAAATCTGCTTCTAATCCACCATCAAGCGGGACGGCATTAGCAAAATGGCTATATGATAATATGCAATATTTCTCAGAATGGTCAAAAGTTTGTTTAATTAAAGGAATTGAACAACCGCATATTTCTATTCGTGGTTTTGATGATACTGAAAACAATCAAGAAACGGTATTAACAAATCCAATGTTAGAAGTTATTGGTGAATTAACATATGCTAAGAATGGTACACAAGAAAAAGAATATTTAAAAAGCTATAATATAAAATTATATCAAGCTAATAATATGGATAATGTATTAATGCAAAGTGAAGAGGTTTATACAAATCCACATAATCCAAATGAGTTCAACTATGAACTATCATATGATTTACTTGATGGTGTTAATTATGTTATGGCTTTAACTTATACAACCAATAATTTATATACTGAAACTATTAATTATAAATTTACTGTTATTCAATATGGTGTAGATAAATTAAATGCTGATATTACAGCCACCGTAGATGAAGAGAATGGTAGAATTAAAATTGATATAATTTCAAAAGATACAGAAAAATTTATTGGAAACTTGACAATTAGAAGAACATCTTCTGAATCTAATTTTCATAAATGGGAAGATGTAAAAACTGTTACATATATTACTGGAACTGAATTAAATTATAGTTGGTATGATACAACAATTCAAAGTGGTGTGTGGTATAGATACTGCGCTCAGAAGCGTAATGCGCATGGCGATCGTGGTGCTATTATTCAAATTGATAATCCAGTAATGTGCTTATTAGACGACATCTTTTTAACAAGAGATGACTGTCAATTAAAAATTAGATTTAATCCAACTTTAAGTGAATTTAAATATAATGTTACAGAATCTCAACAGGTAACTATCGGAGCAAAATATCCATATATTAAGCGAAATGGTAATAATTATTTTAGAACTTTTCCTATTGGTGGATTAATTAGTTCTTTTATTGATACTACTGATTGGTATGATCCACATTTCTATAATGGGGAATTTCATTATGATGAAAATGAAATTAAGGCATTTACTTCAAAAGCAGATATATATGGAGAATCACAAGAACTATATGATGATTATAATAATAAAAAAGGAATAACAGAATATAATGATTATATTTATGAAAGAGAATTTAGAAAAAAGGTTTATGATTTTCTTTATAAACATAATGTAAAGTTATTCCGCTCCACAACAGAAGGAAATATATTAATTAAATTAATGAATATTGATTTTCAACCTGTTGAAACACTTGGACGAAGATTATATTCATTTACTGCAACTGCGGTTGAGGTTGATGATGCTACTATAGCAAATTATAATAAATATGGTATTCAGATTACAGGTAATTATGAGAAATATATTACTTATAGACATGAAGTTTTAGGGCAAATTTCTGGAACATATCAAGCCTCTGATGGTAATATATTAAGTAATAAAATTGATACTAAATACAAAAAGTCTTCAAATGAAGGTTTCATTAATCAGGTCGGAAGTTTAAGATGGTTAAAATTAGAAATCGAATCTGATCCATATGTCATTATTGAAAGCGGCGGCCAGTTGATAAAAGCAACTGCATCTTCAGATATTGAAGCACCAGATGCTACAGTTGGTCATATAGTTGTGATTAATGGTGCAGAAATGATTGTGTATCCTCGCATGGAAAGACGACCCACTGGACAGCCAGGAAACGGCTCTACCGCAGCAGAAATAGTTCATTTAGGAATTTTTGAATTAAAAGAAGATAATACATTAGTAACAGATTTACGATTTAAATATCCAACTACTGTTACTATTGATTATATAGCAAATCTCGAAGAAGTTGAAGATACATCTGGTTTAGCTAATAGAATTTATTATTATCATAAACCAGGTCAATTATATGGATCTTTTGAACCTAAAGATTCATTAATGCAGAAAATTTATAATAAATATCTACTTAATTATAAAAAATATTACCAACGTTTACTTGATGTTACTGGTATTCAAGTTGAAGGTCAACCAGGTGCTGTTGTTTATGTAAAGGATTCAAGAGATACTGATCTAAATCGTCATGTTTTAGAAAATGGATATTTACAGTTAAGAGATAATGAAGTAACTATTGAAGGTTTATATTTCTGTGGAGTTCATTTGACAGAATGTACAGATCCATTAGAAACTGAAATAGTTAATGGTTTAACTGGCGACGATTTTGAATTACAAGATGGCGTTTATGATTCTATTGATGAAATTGAAAATCCAGTTAATGCGGGTATTTACCAAATCCGTGCATATGGATTAAAATCTGGTGCATTTTTACAAAACAATCGAGTAATAGTTGTTAATGAAGATAATACAGAACATACAGAAGTCACTCCTGATAATTATTATACTTTAATTCTTGAATCAATAGAAAATGATGAAAAACTTCAGTTTGTTTATTATTATGGATGTTGGTATACATTAGCTAAAGGTTATGAGAAGACTAAATTATTAGGTGGCGATATTCGTCAGTTAAGAGATAATGAATATATTTTAGTAGATGAATATTATGATTCATTTGCGGAAATTGAAAATCCAATTCCAAATGGTGTATATTGGATTTCCTCATATGCAGTTGATGATGAAGATCTTGATTTTGATAGAATTAGTGGTTTGCTAACAATTAGTGAAGACTATGTATATGCAAATGCTGATAGAAATTATGCTTTAATTGTTAAGCGTCTATATGAAGAGTCTAAAAATAGATATATTTATTATCATGGTGACTGGTGGTTATTTACACCAGAACATGACGTACTTTGTCCTGTTGATGGATTGGTAGATTATTATTGTGAAGTTGTGAAAGGAGTTTATTAATTATGACGCATGATTTTCCATATTTAAAAGACTCCGCATTTCTTAAAAAATTTGATGAATTAAAGTTAAAAGAACAATATGTAAAGTTAATTGTTCTTACTTTTGACGAAATGCCAATTCAAGAGATACAGGGTAAAGTAACTGGCGGCAACTTTACATTAGACGGGTCTTCAGGAATGAGACGAACTGGTAATTTAAGTATGGTTGCCGATGAATATGAGAATGACTTAACTGATACTAAACATTTATTGAGTATTAATAAAAAAGTTGAAGTATTAATTGGTTTTGTAAACACAACAGACGAGTATACAGAATATGATATGCTCTGGTTCCCGCAAGGAACTTATGTAATTATTTCACCAAATATTTCTCATAATAATAGTGGTGTTAATATTTCATTAACATTACATGATAAAATGGCTTTATTAAATGGAGAGTGCGGAGGTACGTTACCTGCCTCCGTAGTCTTCAATGAAATAGAAGATATAGATGAAGATGGTAATATACAAGTTACAGAGCCTACTGTCTATCAAATAATCCAAGAGTTAGTTAATCATTTTGGCGGTGAACAATTAGGTAGAATAATAATCAGTGATATAGACAGTAAAATTAAAAAGGTAATGAAATGGACTGGCTCAACTCCATTATATCTTTACCAAGAACCTGCGGCGGATGGTACAATTTATAACAGCTTTAGTACTAACTATAATGAGCTCGCCGCGCGTCAAGCACAAGGACATGGGACAATAAAAGAGTTTTCATATGGACAAGATATTGGTTATATATTAACTGATTTTGTTTATCCTGGTGAATTAGTTGGTAATGCAGGAGATACTGTTGTTACTATCTTAGATCAAATTAAAAACACTTTAGGTAACTATGAATATTTTTATGATATTGATGGTAATTTTAGATTTCAAGAAATTAAGAATTATCTGAATACATCATATTCTGTGTTTTTAATTAATGAAATGAACGCAGATAATTATTTAGTTGATTATACAAGTGGTAAATCTGTTTACACTTTTGAGGATGCAAATATTATTCAATCTTATTCAAATTCACCACAGTATCAACAAATTAAAAATGATTTCTTAATCTGGGGGAAAAGAACCTCTGTAGATGGACAAGATATTCCAATCAGATACCATTTAGCTATTGATAGTAAACCAACTGTCGGAAATAGTTATAAAGTATTCTTTTTTATAGACCCAGATGATGGAATTACAAAAGCAAAGAAACCAGTTGAGTTTGCTTCTAAATCTAAGTTTCCTGACAAAGGAGAAGCTGGTATTTATTATTATGCGGCAGACACTGGTATTATTTATAAATGGGCGACAGATGCAAAAGCATATGAACAAACCCCATATACAATAGAAACAATCAAAGCAACTGATTATAGAACAGAACTTTACATGGCGGGCGTGGCTAGTGAACCTTTTGGACTAGATAGTAATTATTACTATACCGAGTTAAAAAATGAATGGCCTAAATTGTATGATATGCGAAATCAGAAATTTTTTGAAGGAGTTATAGATCAACCAAGCGATATTGATTTTTTCTTAGATTTTATAGACACCCCAACCGCAATATCAGAATTTAGTGTACAAAATATTGGTAGAAGAACTACAACTCTTGTTGATGATTCTATTAACTGTATTTTTGAACCAGATAGTCCTGATATAGTAATTATAGAAGCTGGTAGCGAAGATGCAGATAGTATGCAAAGAGAATGTGAAGCCCGCAAGCAAGAATATGCACAAGTTCGTTCAGAAATATATGCAATGTTGTTAAATGGTGGAGCATTAAGACCTGCCTATGATGAAATTAAAAAAGAACTATATCAATACACAAATTATAATGAACAAATTTCATTAACCACATTACCAATTTATTATCTTGAACCAAATGTTAGAATTACAGTTCGAGATAATTAGAGCGGGATATACGGTGATTATATGGTTAAATCAATTTCATTACCATTAGATATTAATGGAACAATGAGTTTATCTTGCACAAGAGCACTCGAAAGAATTTGATTTAGAAAGGAGATAAAAGGATTTATGAGCTATCAGATTGGACAGTTTAGACGCCCACAACTCAACTCCTATTCAACTCCACTTAGCATGGAACTTGGTCGTCAACAAACAGAAGGTGCATCAAGCGGAGATATTTTATTTTATAATGCTTGTGGGAATTTATCAGGAGATAATGTAATGAACAGCCAAAACTGTTATTACTTGCGGTTTGGCGTTAAACAAAGAAGTGATTCAGAACAAGCATTTTATTTAAAAATAAGAAATGTTTCTGAAACAGAAGATAATGAACAATTAATTGATGAATTTAAAGTAACTCGTGGCACTGGAACGGTTTACTTTGAAGTTATATTATCACCAAATGCGACATATAATCAAGTTCTTTGGGAGTTACAACGAACTGCTCTTGATTATAGGATGCTAAATGCGGATGATACTTATGGTAGAGTAATGAATGTTGTAGATTATACTTATACAAGATTGATAGATGTGCTAACAACTTTGAAATCCACATATACGGGTATGGAATATTTAACAAAGATTGGTATTCAAGGCCCGCCTTCATTGCTCATGTGTATCAATAGAGAGCAAATCAGAATTGGAAAGACTGGAATATATGAAATTAATAATGGTATTAATATTACTTCTATTAGTTTTGTACCTAAAACTTCTACTCTTTCTTCTGATGGACTAGATTATTTTATTATGGATTTCGAGTATTAATTAAGGAGGATTAAAGGATGTATTCTTTTTATGGTGGCAGACCTGGCAATTCTTTTATAATTATTACAACATATAGAAGTATTGCGGATATGGTTGCTAAATTTAAATTAGGACCAAGCTATACTGCGGTGCATTATGATGAACACGTAATGATTAATACCGTAAATAAAAATGATCCAGATAATGGTAGAGTATATAGACGTGGTTATGACTTTACTAATACAATGGGTGGAGCCGAGTATATCGGAACTATCGTTGGTCCTGCTGGAAAAGCACCGATGTTAGAAATGACAACGGTTGCTGATGTAAGAAGTAAACATGCTTCTGAAGGATATGATGAAAGATTTTCTTCTGGTCAATATTCACCAACGGGCGGAAATCTTGTACCTGGTAAAACTGGAAGTGGAACTTTTAATGACGCAATTACCTGGGCATGTTGCTCTATTAGAAATGAAAATGATGAAGATGCTACCGCATATATTGGTTTTACTTTTCCATATACAGTAATTGATTATGAAACAAGTTGGATTGAACCGTATGTTGCGGGTAGATATGCAGATACAAGTTCTGCAACAAGAGTAGATGATGAAACCCATCCATTCTTTGAAAAATGGCATATTAATGTACCGAAAGGCGTTAAAGGAAATGCTTTCATGAATTTGAAAGTGGAGGCGGCGTCCGCTAATGTAGAGGAATATACTGGTCAGGCGGATGATATTAATAATAACCGCATGATTCTTGCTTATGATTATTATAATTACGATGATTATCAGAATGGTAATCCTGTAAGATTATATCTTGGTGATTATAATATGATTGATAATGTATCTATTGATGATGAAGGCACTATTACTATTGATTATAGTCATGATGATGATTCAGTATGGACAAAGAAAATTAAATGGGTTAAATCGGTTACATTAAATACTGAAACTGGTTTACTTACTGTTGTTTATAATCATACAACAGATGCAAGCGGAAATCCAACAACATATACAACTTATCTTGATTGGATTGATGAAGTAAATATTGCGGATGATGGTACTGTTACTTTTGGACATACCCATGAAGCTGATACAGTATTTAGCAAGAAGATTCAATGGGTAACTGGAGTTACTATTAATAATGATGGTACTATTACTTTTACCTGGAACAATGGAACTGCTGATACAGTATTTAGTAATATCATTCAGTGGATTAATTCTGTAAATCTTGCGGCAGATGGTACATTAACTGTTGGATACAATAATGGTGTGGCAGATAGTGTATTTAGTAAAGCTGTTAAATGGATTACGGATGTTCAAATTGCAAATGATGGTACTGTGACCGTTAGTTACAATAATGATGACCCTGCATATGTAGCAAGTCAAAGATTAAAATGGATTAATGACATTACATTAACTGATAATGGTACATTAACTGTTAGTTATAATAACAATAGTGCTGATACAGTATTTGCTAATAGAATTAGATGGCTAACAGGTGCTACTCTTGCTAATAATGGCACCTTTACATTAAGTTGGAATAATGGAATAGCTGATACAGTTTATGCTAATCTATTTAAATGGATTAGTGGAATGAGCATCGCAGCTGATGGTACAGTTACTTTTACATGGAATAATGGTGATAGTAACACTGTTTATAATAATTTGATGAAGTGGATTAGCGGATGTACAATTAATACTGAATTAAATACTGGTGATGGTGAAGGCACTGGTAATCAAAAATTTCATATTACATGGAACGATGGTACAGAAGAAGATGTCGGTAATCCAATTAATTATATTATGAATATGACAGTAAATGAAAATAATCATTTACTTGTAAGATATTCTGATCCCGTAAGACGTGCAACTGGTGGTATTACATATAATAATATTGATGGTTGGACAGATCTTGGTCAAATTACTCAACAGTATGAATATGGAGATGGAAGTGTAGCGACAGGATTGAGTTGGATTGGTATTGGGCAATTAATTGATGATGGAACTAATAATAAGGTAATTAAATTTAATATTAGTCCTACTGCATTTATTAATGCAGCTGTCGATACTGTAACCATTACAGCTGGTACTTTAGATGGTACAGATGGGACTAATACTATTACTGCATTAGATTTAACAACAGCAACTGTTACTAAAACATTAACAGGATTACAATTTGAAGTTGATAGTGGAATTGCGAGTGGAGGTGCGGCAGCCACTGGTTTCATTAACCTATCAATCTCAGGTATGGGGCTGTCATTTAGCGTGACGCCGCAGTCTTGATGAAGGAGCAATATATGGCAGCTACTAATGGATTCTTTGGAAATATACAAGGCCCATTTGCCGCAGATGAGGAATTATTTACAAAGATTCAATCAGAATGTAAGGATACTATTGAATATATATCTAAATTGGGAATTACATATGTTGGGAATTTTGATTTAGATTTAACAGGAACAAGATGGAAACAAACATTTGTGAGAATTAATGGAATTGAATTTCAGATAGGAATTACACGAATGTTAGAATTGTAGGATGTTAAAATAACTTCCATTCAATTTGTTGAGGATACTGATGATTTGATATATATAGATTATCAGTATCATAAACTTGATGAAGAAAATGCTTAATGAACTACCTCTCTTATATATAAATAAAAAAAAATGCGCGTAGATTAAATATCTACGCGCCATTTTTTTTATGTTTTAATTAAAATATCTATATAAAATTCCATTTTTTACTTTTCCAATTTTTATATTTGCTGAAGATGATAAAGTTCCATCTGCACCAATTCCATATTCTCCATCTGTAATATTTACAAAAAAAGCCTTGCCTGTCCATATTGGAACCGTGTCTCCTTCAGTTGCATTATCTAATGCTATTCCAATAATATTTTTATTATATTCATTTGCATTTGCTGGAATCATGTCATCTGTAATCCATTGATTTTTAGTAATTGTTCCATTTGCTTGAATATACGTTTTTTCTGTTAATTGTACGTTTTCCCAACAATCTGGAGCATTTGAATCTAATGCTTTTAAAAATTCTATTGCTGTATTAATATTTCCTCCAATAATTTGCCAACCAAAATTATAATCAAATTCACTTATTGGCGTTCCATACCATAGCCCAATACCTGGTCTTTTTAATCCTTGTGTGGTATTTAAATTAGAAATTTTACAAATATAATTTCCATATATTTCTGCATTTTCATTTCCTGCTTTTTGTAATCGGATTCTAGCATTTACTAATTTACAATTATTTATTTCAAGGGAAAAATTACCAATATTTTCTGATCCAGATCTTGTATGACAAGTAAACTCTCCATCTTCAAAAGTACACCCATCAAATATAACTCGCATTCCAGCTGGCTGTGCTCCCATACCAATAATTGCCGCATATGAACTGTGTTGCCAATTAAAGTTTCTTGCATCAAAATCATATACTTTCTTACAATAAAGATTTTTATTAACAACAGAATGAATAAGGGGATTGTCTATATGAATACAATAACCTGTTGCTGATATAATTTTCATATTTGATAATTTTGATGGTCTTTCTTTTTGATCAAAAACAGGTAGGGTTCCAGTTTTTCCTTCGCTCGTGACTGTAACAGTATTTGGGAATACACCATGCGTATGTGAATATGGTGGACAAATTAAATTATATTCCTCATAAGTTCCAGGATATATACAAATTTCATATTGATTAAAAAAAGATGAAGTTTTTCTTACAGCATTATATGCAGCTTCAATTGTTGTATAGTCTCCACTACCATCTTTTTTAACAGTTACAATATTAGCAATAGTATCTTTAATTCCAAAACTATCATAAGGTACATATTTATCAAATTCATCTTGAATTTTTGTTAAAAAAGGATTTATTGCAGAATTTTTTATATTATATTCAACATTAGCAGCTCTTCCCGCCTGCATAAGACTAGGAATTAAAGCAACTCTAAATCGTTGATATGTACTTTCTAAAAACATTAACCCCGTTTCTGTTGGAGCATTAGCAAGAAGTATAGTTAATGTATCATATGGACTCCACGCTCCATCTTTATATCTTTGCACATTAATATATAAATAAAATCCAGCATCTTTATAATAAATATTTGTGACTTTATATTGTTCATTAACAATAGCTGAATAATTTATATCACTCAATGAAGTTATAAGAAATTCAAATCCAACTATTCCTTTAAATTTATTGTCAATTTGCACACTAAAAGGTGAATCAATAACATTAATGAATTTTTGTGTCTCTTGTTTTAAATCTAATAAATCTTCTGATAATGAAACAGGATCATCACTTTTTATACATACGGCTGAATAATCTGTAGTTCCATCTGTTAATGAAAGTAATTTATATATAATTTCAACATTTGTATAATTAAGAACAGTTGTGTAAATATGACTCTATCCATCAGATAAATCAATTAAATTTCTTTGCCCAGAATATTGCCCTATTAACAAAACTTCTTCTACGTTTGATGAAATAGATAATGCTTGTGCATAAATAGTTGTACCTGAATTTATTGTATCTGCAATAGGAATATGTACATAATTGTTACCTGCAGCAGGTCTTACTGAATATAAATAATTACCAATTTCCTTCTATATTTTACTATTGGCTGTATCAATAGAATCAACATTTGAAGACAAAGTGTTAATTGAATTTTTTACTAAAGAAATTTCTTCATTAATTGTATTGATTTTTTGTTGATAATCAACAATACACATTTTATTTATTGGTACATTAACTGACACATTAATTTGTTGTAATGCGTCAGACCAATCTATTATCATAGAAAATAATCCATTTATACCTGTGATATATTCAATAGTATCTCTATTGTTTGGTATAGTATTTCTAGAATAAGAATCAAATATCACCCAGTCTTCACCATTATATGCCACTAATCTAATATAACAATCATAATTATTATAATTATGCCAAAAATATTGTATTGCAAAATTAGAAAATTCATTACTATATATAAAAATAGCTTTAATTGGTAAAACCATTGTTTTATATATTTCAGGAATATTTACAAAAGGTGTATTAAAATCATTAAGCCTATTTCCAATTACTTTCGCATCTGCCGCAGCACCTTCGATAGTTAAACTTTTATCTACAACTACAGCAGAACCAACAGGATTAACATTATTTTGTAACCATGTAACTACATCTGTATTTAATTGACTGGCTACATAAGATTGTAAAGCAGACGCACTAACTTTTTCATTAAAAAGTTGACTAATCTGATCTTGAATGGTCCCTGTAACATCTACATCAATACTACCAAGGACATCTACTAATGTATGGGTACTATCCCACTCGACATTTTCTGAGAGGACACTAACAGGTATCTCATCAGAATATGTCCCGTCGTCATATTTAATCTTTATGGCAGTTAATTTATCCATAAATATTACCTGTCCTTTCTTTAATTTAATTTTTTAAAATAATATTTAAAACAAGAGAATTAAACCTCTTGTGTTTTTGTCAAATTCACATATTGCTTAATTTATTAAAAACTTTATTTGTAATATAAACAATCTATTCGCCATATGTAGAAATTATATCTGCTATAATTTCTTCTTGTTCAATAGTAAGAGATACATTATAGGAAAACATCGCGGCGTGTGTGATTTCGTGACAAAGCACCTTCTTTAGAAGGTCACCACTCAGCGTCTCATTTATATATATGGTTCTTGTCAAATTATCACACGCACCTATGGAGTATTCCCCAGACATCCGCCTAAGAAGGGGAAAGTCTGGGGAAACAAAAGCAAGTTTCCAATATACGTTATTAATAAGAAACATTAAGCAATTTTACTTGCCAACGTTGTCATCTTCTGATGTAACGTGGCTCTTTCTTCGGGAGACGCATCCTTAATCATTTCGGTAATATCAGTAGAAAGTTCTTGGAGATACGCTTCTAACTCACGAAGTTGAGAATTAGGATCATTGTGCATCTCTTTACCTTCCATATACATACGGCGTCTCATTGGACTTCTACCCTCGCGGGGGTCACGTCCCATGATGTCAGGCATCTCAGTATAATAACTTCTGCCGCCGCGGTTACTACTAGAGTTTCCACCATTGGAACCCCCACTCATACCTCCACCATTATTGCCGGTAGGATAATACATATAACCGCCTGTCCGCTCCATATCCCTATAATCAGGATACATTTTATTATAATACGGTGTAGTATAATAATTAATATTTGTTTCACCTTGGCTCTTGTTTTCTTCACTCTTTTCCATTGACTCTGTAATAGTGCAATAGTAAATAGCTTCTGCCAGGTCTTTAATCATATCGACCGCTTCGCCAAGTTCATGAGCGTCTACTTTTGAAATGTCTCCCAGCTGACCTTGTACACAACTCATCAGCTGTTCTTTCATCATTTTTAAAGCCTCTGTTGCCATATCCTTTTCCTCCTTATGCTATTCTCTTTACATCTAATGAAGCTTCACGTCTCACTTGAATAGATGGAGTAGGTGTTGTAGTAGGATCATCTTCTGTTCCATTTACATACGCCCCAGACACAGTTACACAACATCCACAAGGAACGGTTACAGAAACTGTAGTGCTTACATGCCAATATTCTTCTGCTGCGGCGGGCGTTACAATAGCAACACTCTCTGGGATAACTGCCCCATTAAGTGTGATTCCTAATGCTATTGGAGTAACCGCACCACCTTCGGGAATCTGAATATTTCCTTGAAGAGTAACTTCATATCTTGCAAAACGATTAGAAGTGTTGCCATTTAAGTTAAGAACTCCTGAAACAAGAGGAACAACGTTCCCCTTGTTACACGGAATAGAAACACTATTAAACGGAATGGTGCCATTTAAAGCAACCAATGCATCCGCAGTTGTTACATAACGAGCCATAAGCAACCTCCTTATCAGTTAAAAAATGCGTTACCGCCGCATCCGCATCCACAACCATTATTGTTGCAAGTAAAAATTGGAGTTCTACCATAAACAGGAGTTGTAGGCACTGGACATGTATTTAAACGATTGTAAAGTGCATCAACTTCATTTGAGAATCCCTGTGCGATAAATGCATTTTGAGCTGTCTGAGAAGCTGCTAAGTCTTTCATAGCAATCTCTTGACGTAAGTTTGCAATAACTTCATTCTTGGCATCAATCTTATCTTGGCAAAGCTGATCTTTAATAGACTGAATACCACCATTAATTGTATTAAGTAGTGCCTGAGTATTAGCAATGCCTTGTGCGGTTACGTCTCTAAGAGCACCGTCTACCGCAGCTCTGTCAGCACATGCTTCAGTCGCTACTGTATATTTTAAATCGGCGGTTGCCGCACGGTTTTCACAGCAACAATTCTGCTGATTCATAGCAATGGCATTTAACTGATTAGATAATCCAGTCTGAAGGCCAAATAACTGATTCATATTAGCAATTTGTCTAGCATTTTCACCAATTTCAGCCTGGGCAAAGCCATTAGCCACACCAGCAAAACCGCCACAAAGAGCAGTATTAACATTAGCAAAACCATTTGCAATAGCTCCACTAATATCGCCGATTCCACTCATAACTGCCTGTTGATCAAAGCCACGCTGGACATCGCTTGTCTGGTTAAAGAAGTAAGGCATTCCGCCTCCATATCCTCCACTAAAGCCGTTTCCGTTGCCCCAGTTTCCACCTGCAAGTAAAATAATAAACAGGAGAAGAACCCATGCGCCATCTCCATTAAAACCAAAACCACCGTTGTTACCATTTCCTGTAGCAGCTGCAATATCTGCTAAACTATAACCGTTGTTATTATTGAACATCATTTATTCCTCTTACTTTCCAAAAGACGAGGTTAATAGGTTACTTTAATTGGCTTTTAAAATTTGCAAACTCCTTGTCGAAATCTAATCCCCTTTGAGCGGCAAGATTACGCGCTAACATCTCTAGTGCCGATGTATTTCCACCCTGCGCTAAATTCATTGCGTTATTTAAGATAGGATTATTTTGACTTTGCTGTTGTAGGATATTCATCACAAGTTGCTGAGGATTTTGCCCACCTTTAATCATTTGAATTAATTGCATTGGATTTACGTTCATAGCTGTTCTCCTTTATTAAAAATTCATTACTTCTGCCTTACTTTGATTTTGGGAATTACTTTGCGCGGGTGCTGGTTCCTGCGAGTTAGCAGGCTGCATCGCCGCCATTAATGCTTGTACAACCCTATTAAACTCTTCTTTTGTCACATATTCAGTTGAGCCATAAGGGTTTTCATCTTCAGTAAAGGCATACGTTTTAAAGGTTGCCGTTCCATCATTATTTACTTGTTTGGTATAAATTTTTCCATTTCCAACATCTGTAAATACCCAAAGGGAACCATCTAAATCAATCTGATATGCTCTTGCTTCATCTTTTGATGAAACTGGACGACATTTTAAAAATTGATTAGATAACAAATTTTGAGAACCATTTAATCTACCCATATAGTTGTCATATGGGGTATTACTCAATAACATGTTATTGTTCCCATAAGGGAATTGGACTGGAGTTTGCTGAGACATAAAATTCGCAGGTGTCTGCTGTTGCAAACCTCCGAGATTAGGATTGTAATTTGCCATTACATTTCCTCCTGTGTGCACATATGAAAAACAGGTTTACGAGTTACAATATACGTATATTATAGGCGATTAAAAAGATTATTAGAGGTTGATTATTTTTATTATAACTAACATATAATTTTCTACTTTTTATCCCCTACATCTATATATTAAAAATAACGCTAATGACTTAATCAGTTTTGTCCAAAGTTTTTTCGAATCGCAACTAAGACACAACTACTACTTAGCTTTTTTATTAAAAAATTAAATTACTTGACAACTTAAAAAATTTTTGTTATAATATAATCAAGAGCAAAGGAGACGAGATTATGAGGATATTATCTTTAGATTTATCCACAAAATCAAGTGGTTTTGCACTTGGTTAGGATGGGTCTCTTGAGACTCATGGGTGCATAACCGCGAGTTCAAGAGATGTGGTTAAAAGAATTATAAAAATGCGGGATTAGCTATCTAAACTAATTAAAAATAATAAGATAGATAAAATTATTATGGAAGAAGTTCGTCCAGAATATAATTCGCATACTAATAAAATTTTAATGTGGTTACAGGCTGTAATAGTCGTTGCCGCATATTAGATTGATTCAAACATAGAATATGAATTTGTTGGTGCAAGTGAATGGCGGGCCGCCCTTAAAATTAAACAAGGACGCGGGGTAAAACGCTAGGCACTGAAACCGCAAGATATACAATATGTTGAGAATAAATACCATCTTTCAGTTAATGATGATGAAGCTGATGCTATATGTATCTTTGATGCCTATTGGTAGAAGTTTGATAATGAAATTAACTGGGAATAAAAAAGCTACTCTAATTTTAATAAGGTGTTGGATAAACACAAAAAAGATTTCTTTTACGAAAAATGAGGGATTTCATATCTCTCATTTTTTTATTATAGTTTATAAATTGACTACTTAATTTTTATAAAAAATAAAAGGCGTAGCTTTTAGCTACGCCCCTTTTTATTTCTTCAACATTCTATTAACTTGTCTTTGTACAATACTATAATTCTTTCCTAACGCTGCAATTCTTTTTACGCCATTTCCATATTTACCTTTCAAAACCTAATTAGCAGTTTTAACAATATAATTAACTCTATTTTGCACATTTTTATAATTATATCCTGCCGCAGTTAATCTATTCTCTCTATCTTTATTATTTCCCCATAAACCATCTAATACTTCATCTGCTAATTCATCAACTGTCTTTTTTACAACAGTACCAGTATAAGGAATATCATATATCCAAGAATTTTTTCCTTGCTGAATTAACAATTTTCTATTATTTGCAGTAACTACTATATCCTAATTTTGCATTAATACTTTCATACCAACTTGTCTACATCTTCTGGCACCATATAATGTAAAATCAGTAGTCCCCGCACCATCTCTCTATATGTTCGTTTCATAAGCTAATCTACAACCTGCGTCATAAACCGCTTGTGCATTACTAATACTACAAGCATTTCCATGATGAGGCACTTTAAAAAATACTATTTTACCATTAAAATAAGGAATACATTTTTTTACATCACCAGGTCCATCGCCAGTTGTAAGAAAATACAAACTAGGGAAATAACTACATAAGGAACCATCATTTATAAACGCATATGCATTTCCATCATCAAACTATGTAAATTTAGTAGGTTGTTTTCTATAAACCTTCCATACTATATCACCAAGAGCAATGACGTCACCATGTTTAAGGTATTGAATGGCAGCGTTGGCATTTTTTGCCTATTTAAGTAAATTATTAAAGTTATTATAATCCTGCTTAACAGCTTTTCCATTTGCACTTGAACCAATCCCAAATTTAATTGATTCTGGATCATAACAATAAAATTTAATAATTTTAAAGTAACTATCTTGCATAATCATTCGCAAACCTTTGTAATGGTCATAATGCGGATGTGTAAGATATAAATATAGATTTTTGTACTTGTGGTCTTTTAAATATTGAATTAATTTTTTTGATGGTGCTGAACCATCAAATCCGTCGATTACTAATGTGTAACCTGTGTCACTATGTATGACCATTCCATCTCCACGTCTATCATCATTTCCATTCCTTGTAAAACTCGGAACATACATAGTAATTGCCATAATTTAAATCCTCATTCTTTCACGACTGAGTTAATGTTACGATGCGGCAACCACTGATTACTGACTGCCATATACCTAAATATGTGACGTTTTATAACAGTGGTTGCCGCCAATTTTTTATTTATATTTATTTAAAATCATCCTCAGAAATATCGCAATAATTTTCTACAATACTTCTTGTAATTTCTTCAAGGACATCTTGAATAGTTTTTATACCAATTCCTTCTTCTATTACATTTTGATCTTTTAATAAAATTTCTATTTTTTTTATTGAACTATCATATTTTATTTCAATATCAAAACTTTTTGGATCAGTTTTCATTTTCTTTATCCTCCATCCTCATTAAGGCTTCTTCTGGTGTTTTTGCAATATCATCTACAAGATCTTTACCTAAAATTTCACTTCCATCTGTTTTTTCTGTATACTCTTCACTTTCTTGATTTAAAACACTATAATATGTATTTTCAATATCTTGCATAATATTTTTAAAAATAAAATATACATTAGAAATTGGTAAATTACTATCGTTAATTAATGAAACTATATTTTGCATTAATTGTTCGCTTCTTATATTAATTGATTGTTTCATTCTCCTTTTATCTCCTTTTTTTAAGTATCTTCAGGGTTATCATCAGAACCAGATTGTTCATCTGGATTATTTGTCATTAACCAAAGATTTCTATAATAATAAGTACAACTTAATCCCCATATATATTGATGAGCACCAGCATAATGATTCATTAAAGTAAGATTATAAGTTTTTGTATTAAAATCTAATTTAAAATCATCAGACCAATCTACTTTTGTTACAAAATTCTGAGCATTAGCAAATCGTTTCCAATTCATCTTTAATCTGCATACAACTTTTTGAGACTGCCATTTTACTTTTTTACCTTGGAATGTAAATTCACTTGCAACATTCAAAGTATCTACAACAAGATCTTTAATATATTGTGCTAATCCTTTTTGACCAGCTCCACTTCCTACTGTTGTAGAACTTGGTGTTAAATTGGTACCACCACCAGAACCACCAGTAATAGTTGTTCCACCGCCTTTAAAAGTATAATTATTAGCAACTTGCCCATAAATTTTACTAAAATGTGCTAATCCATCCGCAGATACAGACCAATTACTACCAGAAACAGCTCCACTATTATTAAGTGTTAAAGTGCCACCTTTTAAATATGATGAACCAATAGTCCAACCACCAATACTACCACCTTTATTTGCGGTAATATGATTAAAAGTTGCTTTACCATCTGTAGCAATAGACCATGTATAATCTCCAGAACCACCTTTCATTGAACCATTACTATTAAGTTCAATATTACCAGCAGTTAATTTTGTTTTATTAATATTCCAACTACCAATTTTTCCACTATATGCAGTCAACTGCCCTTGAGAATTAACTGAAAACCTTGTTCCAAGAGAAATACCATCAGTTCCCATATATACTTTAGCTGTCGTACCATCGTCATTGCTTGCAGCAGCAAATGAAGTAGAACCACCATATGAAATATATGATCTACTGCTATTACCATTAATAGTCCAATAATTACCATCTTCCGAACCACCTTTAGCGACAGCCCCATTACCTATATACATAACGCCTGTATTAGTTAATTTAGTTTTGCTACCAATAGATAATCCATCATATGATAAATAAAAACCATTACCAGTTTTAGTTAATTCATCATGCGAATGTGAATAAATTTTACCTGGTCCAGTAACAGCGCCAGTTTCTTCATTTAAAATACCAGCGTCTAAAGTAATTCTACCATTGCTTTTAGAAATATTACTATATAAAACGCTATGTTTAGCTTTATTACCTGCACTATCAGTAATTTCTTCAGTACCAATTTTCCAACCTGCTAAATCACCACCAGCAGAAGCATGAATATAACCATCTTTAGTTACATAAAAATTACCAGTACCAAAGAAAATTTCAGGTGTTGTTAAATCAATTAACAAACCCGCCCCAACAATTTTTCCATCTTTTTTCTTTGCATTGCCCGCGGGTCTATAATTACTATTTCTATAAGTATAACTTTTAGGTAGTCCATCATAATCACCATCTGAATTATATTCTTCCCAAAAGTTACCACTATAAATCATAGCTTTCTTTTGGCTTGTTGATGGATCAATTACAATCTGACCTTGATCTGATCTACCAAATAATGCAGAACCATTCTTACTATTTAAGAAAAAAGTGCGGGTTCCCGCATTATACCCCAATAAACCAGTTTGAGGAGTTTGTTTACTCGGCAATCGAGTCTCTCCCATCAGCACGCCAGTAAAACTATTATCACTTTCTTTATGTCCAGCACCCATCTGAGGAGAAAGAATAAATCCACCCTCATTGTCAATCTGAACACTATTTCCATCCCATTCATTAATATTAGCCATTCCATATTTATTCAATAGATAATGAACAGGAACATTAATTCTACCTACAATTACACCATTTTGTCTATATATGCAACAAATTGCTACATTAACGCAAACTCCATCATATCTTGAAGCAGGACGCGCTTTCCATTGATTTTTTGCACATCCATCTCGATAAACGTCAGTTCTTAAAATTTCTAATAAATTACTATTTGTTGCACTTCCATCTTTTGTTGATAAATAATTACCAACTGCGGAAGGTGTATAAGTTACCGCATGACTTCCAGATACCGTTGACACATCTTCCCATGTGCCATTAATTTTTTCTTTGCAAATAAATTCAAAAGGATGAGAGCTATCGTATTGCGGTGTCATACCGTCAGAAGTATAAATCGCATATCTAAATCCTGTATAATCCTTTAAATTTACTCTATAATTAGCACTACTTGTCCAAGCTGTTGTAATAGGAATTGTTCCATAATATAATTTACCTTGCCAAGTAATACTACATTTAACAATATTGGCTAAAGGAGTCTCAATAGCAGAAGCTAAATGATCCCCTGAATAAGCAATATAACCACTACCTGCATTAGTTACATTAAAAGCAGAGGCGTCTGATGCAGATGAATTATATTTATTTCTTAACATCTCCCAATGAACAAGAGAAGGTTTAGTAACTCCATCTTTTGCGGCGGTCGATGCTGTCATACCCTCCCAGACGAGTTCTCCGCTATGCCATAATTGCGCTTTAAATAATTGATAACCAGTCCCCGCGCCAATCGTAGTTTCTTCAGCCGCAGAATTTAATCCATAATTTAATATATAACTACTTCCTGCTTTTGTAACCATCGGCCAAAGAGGCGGATTATTCATTCTGGTATTAGGAACTAACTTAACGAGATACTCAGTGCCATTTGTACCAGGTTCACCCTGTTTAGCAAATGTAAATTCAGTCTCCGCAGTTAAATTCATTCCCTTATAATCAACTGTCAGCTTAATCTGATTTCTTTGCTTTTTAATATCATACTTTTGAGCAATTCCATAAACTAAATTAGTTTTATTATCATAATACTTATATGTCTGTGTAGCATCAGTTCCTGAGTTTGGCTCATTCTCCTTTTGATCTACTAACATACTTTCTTTAATTGGAAATTGCCATCTAATTTTACAGTTCTTTGTATTTGCAATAATTGCAGAATCAATCGGTTGACCTAAATTATCATAAACTGTAAAACTTAATCCTTGAATTTCTTGTTGAACATCTAAACTCTTATTATTGGGTGCAACACCATTTTCATTATATTGAAAAACTGCTGAACCATTATTAATAACAAGAGAATAAAGATCTTCACCATCTAATGTATTAGTTAAAGTAAGTGATGTAGTTCCTAAATAAGTATCCTTATTATTATAAACAGAACATTTAAAAGTTCCAAATGATGTGATATTATTTATTTGCACATCATATACTTTATTACCTTGAACTCTTTGAATAAAATCAAATGCTTTAACTGCGGTTTCAGCATTATTTAAATTAGTAGCTTCAGCATTTGCAAACTTAGTTCCATTAGCTATAGCCGCCTTTAAATCATTTAATGTTTTAACTGCCGCCGCATATTGAGTATTTGCATCTGTTGTAACTGGTAATTCACTAAAAACTCCAGTGTTATCCTCATATGCCCAATAATATTTGTAATTTGATGGTTCCCCGTTATTTACTTTACAAGTTAAAGTAGGATGACCAATATCATAATAAAATTTAGTACCGCCAGTTGATTCTATTGTTAAAACTGGTACACTTGCACCTAAATTTTGAATATTAATTTCTTTAGTAACAACACTACCATCATAAACAATAGCAACTTTAAGTTTATTATCTCGCGCGGTGGCTGTATCAAATTTTAAAATATATGTATCTTTACCTGGTATCCACTCTATAACTGGATCAGATGTAGCAGTACCTGCCTGTACAACATTCTTACTATTTAAACACTTCCAGCCTCGTCCTAAATATTTATTATAATATTCACTACTTGGTGAAATACCAACATTTTCAGTTCCCCAATAGAAAGGAATCTTTTGTGCGGCAGAGGCTAATTTACCTTTAATTCTAACTTGTGCAGTAATTGTTTTATAACTCGCAGACGTTGAAGAATCAGTAAAAAACGTTCCTTGCGGCGTATAAAAAGAAATAGCAACACCGCTCGTTTCACTTTCAGACATCCGCACTGCACCAGATAGTTCCAAAGTAGTAATTTCAATATCACCAGATGTTAATTTCCTACCTGTTACTGTTCCTGTTGCATCAGGGAAGTCTTTAGAGAAAATCTCAATAGACTCAACTCTAATAAAATTTGGCCCATCAATGTTAAAAATCTGATACTGTCTTGTTTCATAGATAAGTCTATATGGATTATCTACCATATTATCTTCATCTACTGTATAAGAACGAATTACTTCTTTATTAGAAGTATTATCTAAAAATCTTAAATTATAAGTAATTCCGTAATGTCCTCTATACTGTCTTTCTGGCGGGATTGTTGTTTTAAAAATCGCTCCCACAATAAGAGAAGAGGATTGTTTAATATATTGATTTAAAGCTGTTACATCTAATTTAACTTCACTTGAACTTCCATATTTATATAATGTATATTTATAATCTTTATTTATACTATCTAAATAAAATTTATTACTAGATGTGATACAGTTATTACCAATAATGTCGTATGCCTAGTCACCTTCAGCTTGTGAGATATAATTGATACCTAACTTCTTAGTTGTCCCAAGAATTGTTTTCTCTTTCTTCATATCACTTCCTGGAACAAGAATATAAACATAGGCACCATTGTTAAAAGTCACATCTGAATTGCTTGCATAGGCATATATAATTGCATCTTGATAACGACATCTATATTTCCCGATTGTCGCATCTTCGCATGAAACTATTTGAGCTTGAATTGTCTTATCATATCCCGCTTTTTCTACAGAATTTGTAGCCAATAACTCAATAGCATCTAAAACTTTATCGCTTATGCTCATTGACTTACGTCCTCCTTATATCTCCTTCTATATTAACTATAAAAAATTGACAAGATAAATTATTTAATTTTGCCCTTAATATTATAGTTAATTAGTGATATAATACAAATAATGGTGCTTAACATACCCTATTTATATTATAACATAAAATTTTTAAAGTTTCAAGATAAAATTAATTTTATTTTTCATTAAATCTAATACTTTTTACACCATCATAATTATATCTTGTAATTTCAAAAAATTGCTATTTACTTAATATTTTATTTTCTACAAACCGCATCATATCTTCTAGTTCATAAACTCCATGCTACCATTTGTATTGAATAATCATATAAGTATCCATATTATCTCTCCTTCACTAAAAAAGGAGGGGCATTATAGCCCCTCCTTCTTATTATCTACGCATTGCTCTCTGAGCAGCTAAGTTAACTAGATCATTAAATGCTTCTTCAATTTCTCTCTTACTGTTGACATTCGGGAAGGTTGCTTCAATTTGAACATTTTGATCAATTTGATTTTTATCAGTGTCTTCATTATTTATTAAAGATTTAATATTTATACTTTCAGTTTTTGCTGATAAAGAAGTTTGAACCCCAGAAGTAATATGTCTTAAAATTTTTATACCATCTAAAAAGTTTTTAGTGTCATCTTTATTTAATACAAGCTCTTTTTCATGTAAAATTGCAATTTTTCCCTCATCAGAGTTCCAATCTCCAGTATAACCACCAGAAGCATAAGCCCATATTGCTTTTGTATTATGAACTACCATACCATTTGCTAAAAAGGTATGACAAGATTCAACTTCTAAATTATAAACAGTATAATTAGTTGGAATATCAATATTAACTATTTTTGTTACAAAAGCATTTCCATTATAACCTAAAACTTCATCATTAATATTTAATAAAGCAGTTTCAACTCCATGTTCATACACTGAATTGTCTAAATCCAAAGATTTCCATCCTTCAGTTGTTAAAATAGGATGTCCTGGAGTCATACTCATAACTATTCCATTTGATAATGTAATTTCAACTATAGCATATGTATCTGGATGAACAAACGTTTTTGTGACTTCCCTTAATTCATATTGTTTTTCTTTGTCATTATATGCAATAACCATATCATGAATTTGTACATCTTCAATATTTTTTACAGAATTATCTGCCATTATAATTTTTGTACCTGCACTAAAACATCCTCCAGTACGTCTTCTTGTTGTCGTTGTGGTTGTAGTTGTTGTAGTGGTAGTTTGTTGAGATCCTCCACCAGAACCACTTCCACCGCCACTTGATCCTGAACTAGAACCATTTGAGCTAGAACTTCCCCCTCTGCTGGATCCTCCACCAGAACTACTTGCACTAGAATTCCCACTGCTACTTGATCTTGAACTAGAACCACTTGAACTACTATTTCCACTACTGCTATTACTATTACTTGAAGCAGCCGCCTCTGCAGCAGCTTTTTGTTGCGCTTGAACAAAGCTATGAATACCAGATACTGCAAGTTTAGCAGCATCATAAACCGCTTTATATTCTTCAACAAGAGCATGAGCTTCAGCTCTTAATAACTGTACAGCATCTAATTCATCATACATTCTACTTGTTAATTCTTCATTATCTGTGATTAAATCTTCAAAAGAATAAGCTAAATCATCAACACCATTTTTGACATCTGTTAAATCAAAACCTGCGGTTTGTGCCATATCATCTAACTCATCTTTATATGCTTTAGTAGCATCTGTAATGTCATTAAACGCATCTTCGCAAACAGGAATAAATCCACCTTCGCCAGCAACTTTATCAGCCATCTGTTGAATACCGCTCTCCCAAGCAGGAACTAAATCACCCATAAGGATATTTTGTTCATCAATAGACATTTGATTATAATTTTCAACATCTGTATTATATAGTGCTGCTAAATCAGTAAATGCAGATTCCATTAAGTTATTTCTAACAACTAAGTTTTCTGCGGTTTTATCATTGATATATTCACCATATTGCTCTCTTAATAAAGCAAGTCTTTCAATTCTTTCTTGTTCAGTTAATGAAGTATCTTCAAGAATATCTTTATAATCAGATTGAAAATCTCTCCATGCGGAAAGCATGTCATCCAGATTAGACTGGTATCTTTCTTTATCAAAGTTATAAAGATCATTCTGCGCTTGAGCCAGATTAGCTTGTGCATCATCAACCGCTCCATTATCAGCAACGTATTCATATGAATAATTACCTTGAGAGTCTCTCTTTAAGCGCATTGAAGTTTTTGCGGATTGAGCATCTTGTAATGCAATACGTGCTTGTTCAACTTGTAGAAGTTTTTCTGCACGATCAACATCGTATTGAGTAACTTTTTCTTTATTCTTTAAGATACCTAATTGCTCATCCATAAGTTTCTTTAATGCTTGTTGATTCTTAATGCTCTTAGTTTCATCTAATGCTTTCTGATACTTTCTTTCTGTCTCTTGAATAGCAAAAGCAGTATTAATAGTATCAAGATATTCATCAGCATTTTTATTCATTAATTCCCATTCGGTATTTAAATAATCAGTGCCTTTTCCATTAGAAATCTTTTTATCTAATTCATCAAAAATCTTATCAATAGCATTAATATATTTGTTTTGAAGATTCTTTGCAGCTTCTTCAACTGTTTCATTTAAATTCTTAATAGTTTCTTTATAATTTTCTTCAAATTGTTTTGCAGCTTGCGTGTCGCCACGAGCAACCGCCGCATCCCATTGTTCTTTCCAGAAATCTCTTTGTCTCTTTAATGAATCAAGTTGTTTTAGATTATTTCTTTCTAAGGTTTCATAATATTTATTCATAGCATCATAATTTCTATCACCATATAGTAATGATAATAAATCAATATCATGCTCAATTAATTCACCCACATATTCATAATCTTCAATTTGTTTATCAAACTGCTCTTCAACATCATCAATAGTATCAAGATAGGCTTTATCAACATCATCAATTAATTCTTGGATGTCTTCCATCTGCTCCATTAATTCTTTAAGGTCATTTTGAAGATCTTCCATAGCCTGCGCTTTATTATCACCATATATAGCAGATGAACCTGTTTTATCAATAGCTTCAATTTCTGCGCGGGTATCCATTAATTGCTCAGTTAATGTTTGTAAGCTACCTTTACTACCACGCACATTAAAGTAAGATGTAATATCTCTTACGCCTTGTGCAGCATCACTAAAAATTTCTTGAAAATCAGTATCTTTAATAATATCAGTATGTTCAAGAACTTCTCTACGGAATTTATTCCAATCACGTTCAGCTTCGCCCATTTCAAGACGAATTTCAACTTCCATTCTGAACTTTTTGATATTAATTTCAATTTGTTTTTGAGTTTCTTCTTCAATTTCATCAACAACATCTTCCATTGCTTCGCGAAGGCCGTCATATTCTTTAATTTTCTTTTCAAGATCTTTATACTCATCTTCATAATCTTTAATTTGTTTATTAAGTTTTTCAGCCTCTTCTGCAATTTGTTTTTTAATATCTTTATCTGTTGATTTATTATAAGCATCAATCAAACTATTATATTCTTTAGTTTTAGCATTTACTTGAGCTTGTTTTTTACCAAGAATATCCATATAGTTTGCAATATTACCATATTTATCAAAAGTTACGCCAAGATTTTTTAATGATTTTTGCTGAGATATAAGATCTTGTTTTTGAAGATCATGTTTTTCTTCTAATTTAGCTTTATGTTGATCTAAAATCCGAGATTGTTTATTTAAATTATCAAGTAATTGTTTACCATATAATCTATCTTGTTTCTTTTGTGTTCTATCAAGTTGACGATTAATTTGCTCAAGTTCTATGTTAATATCATGATAAATATCACGATCATCTTCCATAGCCTTTTTACGATCTTTTTGAGATTTATCTGGCTCATTTCCTTTTCCTGAGCCCTTACCTCCACCGCCTTTTTTACCTCCGCCGCTTGATTTACCAGGAGACCCTCCTCCTCTATTACCACTTGAATAGTTATTAGAACCTCCTCCAGCTTTTCTAGTTAAAGAATTAATAACAGGAGTTTTTCCATTAGTTGCCATAGCAGGTACATCAATAGTACCCTCTTCTTCAGCAAAACCATCATTATAACTCCATTGTGATAAAATAGGATAAGACCAATCTATTGGTTGACCTGCAGGATCAGTTGAAGTACCAGATGTATATCCAGTAACTTCAGTTTTAGTCACAGTTTTAGGAACTCTTTGAACGACTTTTTGTTCTTCGGTTGCAAAATTGGCTTCAAAACCTAAAGCGTCAAATACTGCATTAGCTTGATCAACTGTCATTCCACAGTCTTGAATCAACTGATTGGCTTTATTTAAAAAATCACCATCATCAATAGTGGCACCAACTTCAATATTAGGAATCATTGCTTGTAAATCAGCAACATCTGATAATACTTGAGCTTGGGCAGTTTCATCAATGCCATTTTCTACCATAATTCTGGCAACAATATCTTCTGCTAAAGAAGATTTTAATCCATCAATAGCATCTTCACTACCAGTGGCGGCTTCGGCAATTTCATCTAAATGATCTTTAATAAAGTCTTCAGATACATAATCTTTACTAATATCAAGAAGATCTGCAACGGTTTCTCTTGCATCCCCCATTGCATCAGCATATTCTTCACTCATATCTGAACTATTTTCAAGAATATCTGACCAATCTTCCCAATTATCGGCTAATTTTTCAACAGCATCGTTCATTTTCATGATGCCTTTAGCAACGATTTTTGCAGCATCCTCATTATCTTCTAATTCATCAGATAATTCATCTGATTGTTTGGCAATTTGCTGAAGGTGATCAGCATAATCCTCTAATTCTTCAGGATCAAGATTTTGAGTATCTAACGCTGCATCTAATTCAATAGCAGCTTGCGTAAATGCTTGCTCACTAATTAAGCCTTCATCTAAATACTGTTTTAAAGTTTTAAATGAATCTGTAGAACGTGCAATAGCTAACTGATTTTGATATATAGCATCTTGATTAGCTTGTAAATAAGTAGAAAATCTATCTGTTTGATCTCCAACTTCACCAAGTGCAGCTGCAATATCTTCTAATGTAGAAGCCATTACATGACTATCACTTAATTCAGCTTGCCATTGAATAATTTGTTCTAAACTATATCCAGCTTCAGTTAAATAATCTAACTGATTTTGTACATTAGCTTTATCATATCCAAAACCTGTTCCATCTGACTTTTCATAAAGAGCAGATTGAGATAATTGATTATAATCTAACCCTTGTAAATTTTTAAGTCTCTCAGTTGAACCTTCAAGTTCTGCGATATTTTTCTTAAAACCATCTAAACTTAAATTATTTACTGTATCATAAAATTCTTTAGCATCACCAGTCATTTTATATTGACCGTTGGCCATTAGACTAAAGAACTCTTGAACTTCTGGAGCTAATGTTTCATATTCTTTTTTACTAATAGTTTGTTTTTTACTACCAGCAATTTGATCTGATAAACTACTATACAGATCATACTGAGCCGTAGCAGACTCTAATGCAGCCTAAGGATCTGTAACTGGTTTTAAATTAGATAAATCCGCAGTTGATAAATATTCAATAATATGTTGTAAATCTTCCCAACTAGATAAATCATCTATTTTAATATCTTCAAGAAAAGCTAATTGATCTGGATTTAATTTAGATAATAATTCTTCAACTTCTGCATTTCCAGTTTGAAATTTTTCTCGAAGTGTTCCTATAAAATCAGTGACCTCGCCATATTTCTGATATAAATTATTATAATATTCAGAAATATAAGCATCTGCCATAGCAATAGGATCAGATTCTGTGTCTCCTTGATCTGCTAATAACTGTCTATATTGAACAATTAATCCTGCTCTTTGTGAAATATAATCAGCTAAAGATTCAACACCTTGGAAATTAATTTTATTACTACTTTCAGCTTCTAACGCAACTCTATCTTTTTCATATTGAGCTACATCTGCCATTGCATCTCGATATGCTTCTATTTTTGGTTGCATTTGATTTAACCAATCTAAAGTATTTTTATATAACTCTGAGGATTGTCTTTCTTCGGCTGTCATTTCTGTTTCCATATCTTTAATAACTTGATTAAGATTATCATATAAAGTTAATAAAGATGGTAAATCAAAATCTGTAGCAAAATTAATTGAACTTTGGTATCCTGATAAATCAACTCCACCAGCATTTACAAGAGCGTCTCTTAAAACTTGAGGCTCATCTCTCCAAGTAGCACCTGCATCAAGCGCTAAACTATATTGTCCAAACGCCTCTGATTTAGAATCCCAAAATCCGCCTTTAGCAGCAGCATAAATATTTTGTTCAGCATTGTCAACTTCTCTTCTTGCGGACTCTTCTGCTTCTTGTGCCGCTTCTAATCGAGATTGTCTAATATAATCAGTTAAATTTCTATAAGATCCAGCTAATTGATCTGCCGCTTCTCCTTCAAGACCATATTGTTTAATTAAATCATCAATGGTGCTTTTTAACTCCATACGAGTAATTTCGCCATCTTCATATTTTTGATTTAATTCATCAAGGGAAGCGTATAATTGTTTATTAGTTTCAATTTCTTCTTGTAACTTATTTTCTTTTTCGATTTCAGCTTCATAAAATTCTTGCTGTACTTGATTAGCTTCATCAGAAGCTTTTATTAAAGATCCTAATGCAGTTACAAGAGCAATAACACCTGCAGCAACCGCAACAAAAGGATTAAGCATTAAAGTAGTATTTAATAATTGTACTTTAATTGCTGCGGCTCCTGATGCTGTTTCGACTAGTCCAATGGATACTGCATGCGCCGCCTCCGCACTTGTAGAAATACCAGCTGCGACCGCCTCAGCAGTTGTCATAGTCTTCATTAACCCGAGTGCTGTTGTTGCTTTTGTAAAGCCAGTTGCAAGCATTGGAAGAGAAATTGCTAAATTAGTAATGGTTTGAAGTAATTTTTCACCTGTTGTTAAATCTTCATTTTTCCAAATACTACCAAGATTTTGCACCTGCATAATTGCAGATCCAACTTGTGCAATTCCGCCAGCCATCTTAGCATAATTTTCAATATTAGCTGCTCTTTGCATTCTCTCTTGTCCAGTAACAAATTGAGCAACCATACTTTGAAGTTGTGCTTGTTTTTCAGCAATTTTATTTGCGATAGAATCTGCAGCTGCACCCATTTCAGACTCGATCTTTTGACGAGTTTCTGTTGCGCTTTGACCTGCCGCAGTTGCAATACCTCTTAACTCACCAACAATAAGTTGGATTTTTGCAGCCATCGCAGGCTCATCAACTGCATCATCTAATGTATCTAATTCTCTTTTAATACTCTCTAAAGATTGAATATGTCTTTCAGATAACTGACCAGAAGAACCAAGTTTTTCTAATTCATTATAATAATTAGTAACACTTTGCTTAGCTTGTTCTAATTCAGAAGAAATTTCTTCACCATTAATCATTTTTGTATTCATAGTGTTTTGTAACTTAGAATACTGGTTAATAGCTTTTACAACATTTTGAATACCTTGCTCTTGTTGTTGTAATCTTTTAATAACTTCAGCCTGGCCCTCATCACTTGCCATAACCTCTTCTGCTGTCTGCCAAGCATCTGAATATTTCAAAACATCTTCAATCGCTTTATTTAAGAAAGATTGCTCATCTTCTAATTGAGCAATTTCATTACCAACTTGAGAAATATCATTAAGTAATGTTTGCATACCAGAAAATTGTTCTGGTGTCATCAATCTTGCTAATTCAAGTAATTGTTCTCTATTTTTTAATAAATCTTGACTTGTTTTATCAAGACCTGGAATACCTTGCCAATCTTTTGTGGCTTGTAATGCTTGATCAAATTGTCTTGCATTTTCTTTACCAATTTCTAAATTGGTAATCGTAGTATTTAAACCTTTTGCAATTTGTTCACTAAATACTGTTACACCAATAGCGCCTAATGAACGTAATACAGCACCACCACCACCTAATCCATCAACTAAATTAGCAGTAAATGTCGCAGCAGTTGATAATCCATCAATTAATCCATTAATACTATCAGTATCCGCAAGACTATCATAAATATCTTCAACAGAAGCACGTAATACTTCAAGATGTGCGGCTGTCGATTCCATATAAATATCTTGTTGTTCTTGTAAAGTACCTGCTGCGCCTTGAGCAGTAGCTAATGCCTTATTATATTGTTCAAAGTTATCGAATAAAGCCAGTAAATTATTATACTGTCTTTGACCAGCCATTGTCTGAGCAAGATAAACTTGTTGTTCACGAGTTAAATCTCCCCACTTACCGCCAATCTCTTCCATAACTTCGCCCATATCACGAAGATTACCATTCATATCAAGAACATTAATACCAAGTTCTGCCATTTTTCCAGAATAGTTACCAAGAGTAACACCATCTTCATCAATGCCAGCCTGAATATCAGAAATTCTCGCATAAACAGTCCTCAATGCAGTACCAACAGACTCTGGAGCCTGTTTTGTAACAGAAATAATAGTTGATAGCTGTGCAGCTAATTGATCTTCACCAACACCCATGGCGGCGGCCGCACTTGCAACCTTACTCATACCAGTACTTAATTCTTCAAGGTCTGATGCTGTTGTGGCAGCAACCGCAGCTAATCTATCAACATATAATTCTGCTTCTTCAGCATTTACTTTATAACCATTCCATACAGCAGTTAATTGCTCTGAAACAGCATCTGTTGACTGACCAGTAACGTTAGCAGTTTTTAAAGTAATTTTTGCTCTTTCTTCTATTTCTTTATCATTTAAACCCTGTTGAGCATAAATTAATGCAGCATTAGTATAATCAGTTGTTGTTTTACCTAATTCTTTTGCAGCATTATTAGCTTGTACTGCAAAATTTGCCATTTCATCGGCAGACTTCCCAGTAACAATTCTAATATCATTTAATGAAGTATCTAAAGACTTCACATATCCCCATGCCTGCTCAACAGAACGAGTTAGTCCATTTACTGCTGCGGATGCCGCGTTCCATTTCACTGTATTAGCAAGGGTTGTTGCCATTTTATCCAGTATACTATGTGTTTCTTTTAACTGAATATTTGTGCTTAATACAGATGATGATAGGCTTCTAAAAGCAGCTTCACCTGTGCTACCCGCCGCCCTAAATGCTTGATACACCTGTTCTATTGATGTACCAGATTGTTTTAAAGATTGATTAAAAGTCTCAATATTAACAGTATTTAATTTAGTATTAAATGCTTGTTTTAAAGCATCTTCTACTTTTCCTGCTTCATCTTTAATCTTATTAAGGGCAGAAGTTGCGGATGCCGCATCAGTATCATTAATCTTCATTATATCACTAATCTTCAATTTTTGAAGATCTTGTAATGAAGCCTTTAATTGATTCAGGTTGTTCTGTTGAACATCAAACCCAACCTGATACCTAATTTGATTCGCCATATCCTTTTATCTCCTTAACAAAATATATTAACCGTTATTTTCTCCTTCTGTTGAAGTAGTATTTTTATCGGCAAATTCTCCAATTACAACCCAAATATCTCCAGCTTTTTGCACAGTGGGTTCTGTTTTGGAGAAAATAATATGATTATTTGTTTCTTGTATTTCTTTATCCATTACTTCTTTAGAAATACCATTTCCATAAAATGAACTCATACTAATCCTCCTTTATTAATATACAAAGTCGATAATAGTATCTGCATCAGTTCCATTTGGAAATACTAATGTCTTTACATCAACAATATTATCTAATTCATAAATTCCAGTTTTACCAACTTTTACAGGTACATGATTTACTTCAATAATTGTACCTTCAGCCGTTTGAACACCTAATTTATATAAAATAGGTCTTGTTGTCTCTGGTGTAAAAGCTCCAATAGGAGCATTATCCGCAAGTAAATCTACACCCGCGGTAAAAGGCCCAACGACCTGTCCAATTCTTCCATTTAACATGATAATTCATCCTCCGTTATATAAAATAAAAAGAGACTTTTAATTGTCTCATTTAAAAATTTTCCCTTCATACATAATATAAAAATTTGCCTTTTTTAATTATCTTATCTTGGCCATGAAATTTTTTCTTGATTCTTCATCAAAAATTTGTTATAATATTTATAGAAAATGAAGGAAGAAACATCTAAAGCCTTCAAAATAATATAAGGAGGAATAATTATGGCGACTTATGCATTTTCAGACCTGCACGCTCAATATGATCTTTGGAAACAGATTAAAGAGTATATTAAACCAGAAGATATTGTTTATTGTCTTGGCGACTGTGTAGATCGCGGTAATGTTGGTCTTGAAATTTTAAATGAAGTTATGGAAACTCCTAATATTATTCTTCTTCGCGGTAATCACGAAGATTTCATTGACAGTATTGGCTCTGAAGTTATGCGCTGTGAACCCGATGAAGATGTTTATTGGGCAGTTCCTAATATGTATCTTTGGCGAATGAATGGTGCAGAAAATACCATCAAAGCCTTTAATAAACTATCAAGAGGAAGAAAAAATTGGCTTATTAATAAGATTAGAAAACTTCCTACTCATGCGGAATATACTAATCCTAATGGTGATGTATTTTATCTTTGTCATGCTGGCAGACAGCCAGATACAGAAGAAATTAAAGATATGCGGGAAGGCGATATTCCTATGAATAATTATATTTGGGATCGCCATCACCTCAGACAATTACACTGGAATGGTAAAGATAATGAATATTGTGTTCATGGTCATACACCAGTTGAATATTTTTATTATTATGGCAATCCAGAATTTGATCCGCCCACATCCAGATTTGAAATGTATAGATATTGCGATGGTCATAAGATTGATATTGATCTTGGTGCTTTTGATACACACCGCGCATGTCTGTTAAACCTTGATACATTTGAACCAATCTATTTTAAGGATAGAACTCTTTCTGAAGAAGAATGGGAGGTAGTAGATAATGGAGTCGAATAAGATTCAATCTGCTCTTGAATATTGGCACAGTAGACTTTCTCAAGAATGTGGTGAAGATCATATTCTTAATATTACCCTATATGGCTCACAAAACTACAACATTGATACTCCATATTCAGACGTAGATGTAAAAGCTATTTATGTTCCTTGTCTTGCTGATGCAGTCCTGGAAAATAAATGGACATCTTTTGAATTTCATAATATTCAAAACGAACATTGTGAATTAAAAGATATTCGAGAAATGTGTAAAATGTATCAAAAACAAAATCTAAATTTTCTTGAAACTTTATTTACAGAATATAGATGGGACAATCCTAAATATAAAGAAATTAATGATGCTTTTAAATCAAGAGCAGAAGATATTGCACATTATAATATGTGGTATGGAGTGAAAAGTACATGCGGCCAGGCTTTAAATACCATTAAACAATTGCGAAATAACCCTACTGATCTAAAGAAATTTGCTAAAGTAATTTATTTATATCTACATTTAAATAAATATATTGACGGTTGTGATTATCGTACATGTCTTCGTGTAGATGAGTTTGAGAAATTTTCAGGCTTCGCCGCTCGTCCACTATTAATTGGTCTTAAATCAAATGATCTTACTTCTTTTGATGCTCATCAAATTGGTAAGTTTATGAAAGAGAATGATGCAACATTAAATTTTCTTGAAGAATTTTTTAAAAACGCTTCAGAAAATGTAAAACCTACAAATGATGAAACTAATGTTTGGTATTTTCTTAGAAAAACTGCTTTTGATGCCATTATGTTATATGATGGATATTCAGCAGTATGAGGATAAAAAATGGATAAATATTTGATTAGTAAAAATGATTTGCTTGCTTTTTTACGTTATGAAATATTATATAAATGGAAGGCTGCCGCAAAATTAAATCCTGAAAATGAAGATTTTGGATTTTATCTATTGAAAGAAACTCCATATCAGCCAGATTCAGATTTTATACAATCTTTATGTGAAACAAAAGAAGAGCATGAAAACCCTATTGAAGCTGGTATTTATAATGATATTTTACCTGCGGATGTCGCGAGATACCAAGCGGCAACTTTATATAAACCTTACAAGGAGAGTTAAAAATCTCTCCTTGTTTTTTATTATATTTTTTGTTATAATATATATAAAGATAAGGAGGAATAATTATGATGAACACAGGAATGTTTGAATTATGTTATCTTTATTATGATGAAAAAACAATGGAACATGCAAAAAGAGTTGCTAATGAAGCCCAAAGTCTTTGTAAATTTTTTAAACTCCCCTATTCAAATTGGGATAAATTTGTTTATCAACTTGGTTTAGCACATGATTTATATGAAGATACAAATATTAAACAAGGTGCTTGGTTTGATAACGATTTTGAAGAAAATCTTCAGCTTTTAACAAAAGGAGAAGATGAAGATTATAATGATTATATTGCAAAGATTCGTGGAATGGCAGCAAGTAATCCTAAATACATGCCCGCATATATTGTAAAACTCGCAGATATGCACGATCATTTTGCACAAGTTGATACATTAACCGATAAACTTAAAAATAAATATACGGCAGCGATGCCCTATTTAATTTAAGTAGTAGATAAAAATATGAATAATAATACTGGAAGTGGTATGGGATTACTTGATGTTATTTTAGTAATGAATATTATACTTAAACTTATTGGGGTAATTAATTGGAGTTGGTGGGTTGTACTATGGCCTCTTTGGGTTGTTATTGTAATTATTATTATTGTAAAAGTTTTTTGGGGATTATAAGGAGGAAAAACAATGCCAGTGCATGACGATCTCGGGAAAAGAATGAAAGAGTTTTATGAGCAAGTTCCTAAAACTCGACTTGTTCGTCGTATGCCCGTTATGATTAGAATTGATGGTAAAGCTTTTCATACTTTTACTCGTGGATTTCAGAAACCTTTTGATGATATTTTAATTAAATCTATGCAAGAAACCATGAAGTATCTATGTGAAAATATTCAAGGATGTGTATTTGGTTATACTCAATCTGATGAAATTACACTTGTGCTTGTTGATTATAAAAAATTAACTTCTTCTGCTTGGTTTGATTATGAAGTACAGAAAATGTGTAGCATTTCT
>OCTX012219513.1_pt1 | contig 35772 bp, 33 predicted proteins | sample 1539691 | NCBI WGS metagenome assembly OCTX01 (sample SAMN02144231, study PRJEB22623) | gut metagenome | biome: sheep rumen | host: Ovis aries | place: New Zealand
AAGAGCACGCGTCTCTGGTCCAGCGGCTTTATCTCCGGCACCACATCCTGCTTGTCGCCGTCAATGAGGCGGAAAGCGGCTGCCATGTGACAAGAAAACGAGTCCTATGGCTCGTTTTCTTGCATTTGATGACCAACGAAGAACGACCAACGACCCTATAGAATTGTTTTTATATGTATTTTTCTAAACAAAATCGCAAAAGTACTTGTTTGGTGGCTTACTAATCGAAATCGTTGTAATGCTCAGTAAAGTAAGAATTGATTTTATTGATTAAATCTGAATCTGTTTCTAATTGATGCCTATTGATAATGAGATAGGAACTCTTTTGATTATCAATATAATGTTCGAAATACTCATTGCTTTGAGGAAAATAGGTGTTTAGGAGTCGACGATAGAATGACATTCGTTTCGTTAGTGATTCTATGCCGGTGGCAATGCGTTTCTCTTTTTCCGAGAGGGTTTCTGCTCCAATAAAGCCAAATGATGCTTTCGAATCTTTTTGAAATATATCTAGCATTATGCAGATACAGGTGTTAAGAATAGGACGCGGCTCATTGAAATTGGTTAGTAGATTGTATTTTTGATCGCTATGAGCATGAGCTTTGAGATAGAACTTGATACCATAAAAATGATAGGGATACCGTTCCACGCGAACCAGATAGACTTGATTCGTAAAAGATGATTTAAATCTATACAGCAACCATGACAAATCAGCTTCTTTCTGATTCATCACAAAACGATAAGGGTATGCTCGTTGTTTAAAGCTGGATATATCCATAAGAAGGGACACGCCAAGCCTCATGTTCGACATTGGTTACAGGACGAAAATGATAAATCATATTCGCAGACGATTGTCTGGAGGTGCTTCTGTTTTGATTATTCGTTCCCATAGTGGTGTGTTTTTTCTTTTTAGCCCGCAAAGTTACAAAAAATAATTGAACCATGCAAATGTTTTCTCAAAAAAATACAGATTTTTAGATCGAACCTCTATTTTTGTCCATCTTTTGCTGAAGATGAATGAAAATTATCAAAAAAATATCCCGAAAGCTTGCATATATCAAAAAATTGTTGTAATTTTGCAGGCTGAAATTAAAAAGTGAAATATGCAGCGTCCATCTATCGTTCAACAAATTGCCCCTGCTGTTCATCAGGTCGCACCTGATGCGGAGATCGTGCTCTACGGCAGTGAGGCACGTGGTGATGCAAGAATTGACAGCGATATCGATCTGATAATATTGATAGATAGACCGCATCTCTCATTCAAAGAAGAAGACGCGATTTATGCTCCGCTTTATGAACTGGAACTGAAATATAATACGCAGATAAATCCACTTATCTATACCAAAAAATATTGGGAGCAACGCCCCATGGATTATTTTAAGTATAACGTTCAAAATGAAGGGATACGACTATGAGCGAGACTTTTGATGAAGAGACACGGAAAGCTTTGACAGATTATCGAATGGAACAAGCGGATAGTGCCATCGCTGATGCCGAGTTATTATTGGCAAATGACAGATTGAATGCTGCTGCCAATCGTATTTACTATGCTTGTTTTTACGCAGCAGAGGCTTTATTGATTCGTAATGGTATCCGTGCTGCTACTCATACCGGCGTTCGGCAGATGTTTGGATTGCATTTTGTTCAGAAAGGCCTTATTGAAAATCAATGGGGACGTTTCTTAGGTAAAATGGAACAAATGAGAGAAGGAGCTGACTATGATTTCTTTATCAAATATGAGAAGCAGGAACTTATAGATATCATGCCATTGGCGAAACAATTTATAGCTGTTATAAAAGCAATATTTTAGGATAAAACAGGGCTATCGTCCTGTTTTTTGATAGATTAGTTGTACCTTCGACATGCTCCCTATGCAAATATCATTCGTCCCAAAATATAGAGTTAATACTCTATTTTTGCAAAAAAAGTTTCGAAAATTTGCGTATGTGCAATTTTTGTTGTATCTTTGCAAGCTAAATTGAAACTTAAAGCGTAATATGAAAGAAACGGAGTATATAATGTCCTCTCCGATGGTAGATATACTTCGTGAGGGCGATGAACAAATCGCCAGCGGGCAATACAAACCAATAGCGCTGGAAAACATATGGAAATAGTATTGCTTAAGCAAATTAAGGAAGAGTAATTGCTATAAGAAACGATGATACTGATAGCTGATTCGGGGTCCACGAAGACCCATTGGTGCCTAAAGACCAGAAGCGGACAGAAAAGTGATTTTATGACCGAAGGCATTAACCCCTTCCATCAAAGCGAAGATGCCATTCGTCATATCCTGACGGACGGGCTGCTGCCGCAATTGGCGAAATACCTGTGGGTCGGAACAATCGAACATATCTATTTCTACGGCGCCGGCTGTACGCCCGAGAAGTGCGTGGTGATGAAGGCTTTGTTAGAGGAAGTGTTCCGCAAGGCTGAGGCCGAAGTACACTCGGATATGGTAGGCGCCGCGATAGGCGTGTTGGGTCGCGAGAGAGGCGTGGCTTGCATACTCGGAACGGGTAGCAACAGCTGCCTATGGGATGGCGAGAAGATCGTACGCAACGTTCCCTCGCTCGGATATATCTTGGGCGACGAAGGTAGCGGAGCTGTATTGGGTCGCACCTTGGTGGGCGATGTGCTGAAAGGGCTGATGGGTGAGGAACTGAAAAAGCAATTTGCAGAGTGGACCTTTGATAATGATGGATTGATGCGCCCTGACGGGCTGAATGATGGATTGATGCGTGCGCAAGCGCATGTCATCGAACGAGTCTATCGGCAGCCGATGGCGAACCGCTTTCTGGCGGAGATGAGTAAGTTTTGCGCCGCACACCGAGGCGATGAGGCTATAGAAGCCCTGCTGAAGCGGCATTTTGCCGCCTTCCGCGACCGCGTAGTGGCGCAGTATCGTACGGGAACAGAGGAACTAACGGTATCGTTCGTGGGGTCAATAGCATGGTACTACCGCGACGTGCTGGAAGAGGTGATGACCGAAGGCGGATTCAAGGTGGGGAAAATTATGCAGGAGCCGATGGACGGACTTACAGAGAAGATTTAAGATTTAAGATTTAAAATTTAAAATTGACGTCATGACGGTATGACGATATGACGAAGGTCATGAAGACATTACGACAATAACGACAATAACGAAAACAACGAAAACAACAAAAACAACAGGTTGAAAACCTTTTTTATCATATTGCTATTGGTGGCGGGGAGCATGGTGCTACTGAGCGTGGGAGTGTTGCTGCGCAAAGACCATACGTTCCGTAGCGAACATATCAGCGAAAATAAGCTGATGCGCGAGCGGGGAATACATTGTGCTACCTCGCAAGACCGCGAAGCAAGAAGGAAAATGAAGAATAATAAAAATTTAGAATTATAATAAAATGAGTAAAGTACAATTAGTAATTAATTGCGTATTGGCAGTCGCTGTGGCTGCCCTGTTCTGTGTGTTTTTTAGTTCACCTCGTAAGACCAAGACCGAGGAAGTGCAAATCTCAGGCGAACATCTGCCTATCGCCTTCGTCAATAGCGACAGCATCCTGCTGCACTACACCTTTGCCATCGAGGCAAACGAACGCCTGATGTCGAAGCAAGAAGAAGCGACCGTCCGTCTGGACGAGAAGTTCAAAGCCTTCCAACGTGACTACGAGACCTTCCAACGCGAGGCAATGGATTTCCAGAAGAAACTGGAGAGTAACGCTTTCCTCAGCCGCGAACGCGCCGAGAGCGAGCAGGCACGCCTGCAACAGAAACAAGACAGACTCGTCCGTCAGCAACAAGACCTGGAGAATCTGCAGGCTCAACTGCGTGAGGATTTTCTCAACGAGCAGCAGAAGCTCAACCTGCAACTGATTGACTCTGTGCAGCAGTTCCTGAAGGAGTACAACGCCGATGGTCGCTACCATGCTATCATCAACGATGCCGTTGTGCTCAATAAGGTGGGCGGATATGATATTACCGATGAGGTGGTAGAAGGACTCAATAAACGGGCGAAGTAGTTTCGTTTATGAGTGATTGGATGAAATATGGTCAGAGGCTGTTAGGAATACTGTTCCTAACGGTCTTCGTGTTTCATTTTTCATCTTCCCGGGCACAGAATATCCCTGTACCGCTGACGGAGAAGTATCTGTATGACTTCCTCGATGAATTGGCAACGGATGGTATCATTCAGTTGAATACCGCCGTCCGGCCCTACTCACGTCAGCAGGTAGCGCAGATGATGCTCCGAGCGCAGGAGAAAGACTCGCTACTGAGCCGCCGCCAGCGGAAAGATGTACAGTTCTACCTGAACGAGTTCTCGCTGGAGTTGGACACCGTGCCCACGCAGTTTGTGCAATACACCGACCATGAGACCTTTAACCTATCGCTCTGCGACCCGCAGTTCAGTTATATCAGCCGCAAGACAGCTGTCAGAGGTAAGAAAGATACCGGCGAAAAGAAGTCGATGTTCAAGATGCAGATTCGTCCCATCTTGGGCATGGACTTAATCGGAAGCCAAAAAGGATTGATTATCAAACGCTGGTGGGGCGCCGAGCTGAAGATGGATATCGCGCGTCACGTATCCATATGGGGTAGCCTGCGTGATATATCATGGAACGGCCAGGTGGGCCTTCGCAACAAATACTATCCTGACACATATGCCAAGATTGACGGCGCGAAGCTGACCAAAGGGCAGTTTCTGAATAATCTGCCCGGTGTGCAGTATAAGGAGGCCAACTACGGCGGCGACTTCTCAGACTCGAAAGGCGGCATCAGCGTCTATGCCTGGTGGGGTAGTGTGAGCCTGAGCCGCGAGACCATCCAGTGGGGCGATGCCTTTCACAGTTCGAATATACTATCCGGACATAATCCCGCCGTTCCGCAGTTCAGCATTCAGCTGACGCCGGTGTGGTGGTTCCAGTTCGATTATTTCCACGCCTGGCTGGTGTCGAATGTGGTGGACTCGACGGATTACTACATTGAGAACGGCAAGGACAAGGAATACCGGCAGCGCCCCAAGTATATGGCTGCCAATATGTTCACCTTTATGCCCATCAAGTATATCTCGTTCTCGTTAGGAAACTCGATAGTCTATGCCGAGCGCAATCCGCAAGCAGCATATTTTATTCCGATTGCCTTCTACAAGTCGCTGGATCACCTGCTGACCAAAGGCTTGGGTCAGGAGAACCAGAACTCGCAGGCATTCTTCACGCTGACGCTTCGACCGGTAGACCACCTGAAGCTGTACGGCAGTTTCTATATCGATGAAATCAAATGGGAGCGCTTCAAGTCATCGAACCCGCAGCATAATCCCATTTCGTATTTGGTGGGATTTGACTGGACGGGTTGGCCAATCAAGGGGTTGAGCCTCAAGGGTGAGTTTATGCGCAGCTATATAGCCTGCTACACCCATAGTATTCCGGCTTTAGCCTATACGTCCAATTCGTACAGAATGGGTCATTATCTGGGCGATAATGCGCAGAATATCCATGCAGAATTGTCATACAGACCCATTCGCGGTATGAAATTGGCTTTTTCGTATAATAACGACACGAAGTATAACGCCTACGATTATGTGCGCGGGAATATCAAACAGATTATTTCGCAGAAGCCATTTGACCAGGTTATTTATCGCAACGAGGAGTTTGCCTTAGACCTGTTTTATGAGGTTCACCCGCACATGTACCTGCGTGCGAACGTAAGCTATAATAATGCGCGCGCATATGACCACCCGACGGCAAGCACGGAAGGTGAGATGACCGGAACGTCGCAGGAGATACTGAATCTGTATCAACCCCTCTACTATCAGGGTAAGAACCTGATCGCTACAGTGGGGTTTAGCTTCGGATTCTAAAATTGAAATTTTAGATTTAAGATTTAAAATTTAAGATTTAAAATTTAAGATTTAGACATAACGACATAGAATAACACTTATGATTGAAATTACTACAGTTAAGAGCCGTCGCGATTTGCATCGCTTTATCGATTTTGCCAACGATCTATATAAAGGCTGTGAGAATTACTGTCCGCCTTTGTACAACGACGAGTTGGCGATATTTGACCGCGAGAAAAACCCTGCGTTGGAGTTCTGCGACTATGAGCTGTTCATCGCGAAACGCGATGGAAAGCCTGTTGGCCGCATTGCCGCGTTGGTTAACGACAAGGCCAACGAGCGTTGGGGGGTGAAGAATGTGCGCTTTGGCTGGATGGATTTTATTGACGACAAAGAAGTGTCGCGGGCATTACTGGATGCAGTGGCCGAGTGGGGTAGAGCACGCGGACTGACCAAGATGAATGGCCCTGTTGGCTTTACCGATTTTGACCATGAGGGTTTGCTGATCGAAGGCTACGAGTACCTGGCACCTGTCGCTTCGCTCTATAACTATCCGTACTATGTAGATCATATGGTAGCCTACGGGCTGGAGAAAGAGGTGGACTGGATTGAGTTTCAGATATTAGCTCCGTTTGAGATACCGGAACGCATGGCACGCATGGCCAAGATAGCCGCCGAGCGCAGCCATGTGCATGTGGACAAGGTGCATAGTGCCAAAGAACTGAGTGCCAAGTACGGCCTGCAGTTTATGGATGTACTGGATGAAGCATACCAGAAACTCTATAACTTCCAGCCCATGACGCAGCGTCAGAAGGAGTATTACCGCGACATCTACTTCCCGCTTCTCAACTTCGATTTCGTCACCATCGTCGCCAACGAGAAAGACGAATGTGTGGCCGTCGGTGTCGGTATGCCCGATATATCTGTAGCGCTACGCAAATGCGGTGGCAAACTATTCCCGTTCGGCTGGTATCACCTGCTGAAGGCACTCAAGGCTAAAAAGATGGACCATTTTGATCTGCTGCTCATCGGCGTAAGACCTGACTACCAGAACAAGGGTGTCAATACGCTACTCTTTACCGATATGATTCCCTATTTCCAGCAGTACGAAATCAAGGAAGTAGAGACTACATCCATCCTGGAGACCAATATGAAGAACCAGGCTAACTTTGAGTACTTCACCCGCAAGCAACACAAGCGGCGCAGAGCTTACATCAAGTCTATAGTGGAAGCGTAAGTTTTTTTTAGAATGAAACTATAAGAAGTATGGAGAATACGCCGTTTCGTGAATACATGCGCCAACAATGGCGCGAATATACCAGCCTCAACGACTATATTGATACCAAGGCTGCGGATCTGAATATCCGTTCCAACATCCCCTTTAAGGGCAACAATATCTACATCTTGTTTGTAGCTATTGTGATTGCATCTGTCGGACTGAATGTCAACTCGATACCCGTTATCATCGGCGCGATGTTGATTTCGCCGCTGATGGGACCAATCATCGGTTTCGGATACGGGCTTGGCACGAATGATACGAAGTTGCTGGTGGCTTCGCTGCGCAACTTGGGCGTCATGGTGCTTATCTCGCTGATAGCATCGACCCTGTATTTTGTGCTGACGCCTCTGGATTCGGATAACCCGACCGAACTGTTGGCGCGAACAAAACCCTCGATATACGATGTACTGATTGCCTTCTTCGGCGGATTGGCAGGTATGTTAGAGATTTCGCGCAAAGACAAGGGCACTGTGCTCTCAGGCGTGGCTATCGCTACCGCCCTGATGCCGCCCTTGTGTACCGTTGGTTACGGAATAGCGAACCTGAACTGGCAGTTTGCGGGCGGAGCGATGTACCTGTTCTTTATCAACAGCGTCTTTATCGCGCTGGCAGCGTATATCGTGACCAAGTACCTCAAATATCCCTTGGTTAATGAAAAAAACGGAGGGCAGACAAAGCGTATCTGGTCGTACGTACTGCTGATACTTATCGTGATTGTGCCCAGCGTCTTTACCGGCTATTCAATCATCCGCGAGAACCAGTTTGTAAAAGATACCCGTCATTTTGTCAAGGAGAACCAGTCGGTAGGCAGTACGTATATCTACGATTATACGTTGGATATGAAGTCCAAACCGTATACGATTGAACTTCGTTTGGCGGGTGAAAGCCTCTCAGACGATGCTCGTGAACAGCTCTATACAGCCGCCGAAAAATACGGATTACTGCGCTCGCAGATTATCTTCCGCGACGATGCTACCATCAAGGTAGAGCGACTGAATGAGAAGGATATCATGAGCGACTGGATAGCATCAACCGAGCGTGAGATACGCCAGCGTGATGACTCCATACGTGTATTGCGCGGACAACTCCGTTCGCTGCAAGCGGAGATGGAGTCGCTGAAATTGCCTACCGAGCAGCTCGCAGCCGAACTGCGCTCACAATGGCCTGCTATCAGCGAGGTGACCTTAGCCCGCGCGGAAGGTCAACAGATATTGGTCATCCTGAGACCGGAACGGCGCTTCCATAAGGACGACGTTACCCGTATCGAAAACTGGTTAAAAGTACGCCTGCAGAATGAGAATGTAAGGCTGATTATTCTCTGAGTGCAAATGAGACTTTGAAAGATAACCGATGCTGATAAGCATTATCATATTATTCCTAATCAGTCGTTTCTTCAGACGTAAAAGCGACTGATTAGGAATGTGTTTTTTCGTAACGGTCTATTTCGCGCGTCATCAGTTCGTGCCCCAGGGCAATTAACTCGTCGGCTTTGTCGTAGTCATAGGTACCGAGGTCGTTGATGGCAATCTGCATTTCCATATCCGGCGGACAAAGTTGCTTCATTAGCTCTGAGTTCTGCACCAGCATAATATCTGACACCCGATCCAAGAGGCTGAAGGGAAGCTGACTGGGTGTGTCTTTGCCGGTATCAATAGGCGCGCTCACATTGAGTGCCACCAGTATATCGCCATCCTTTCTATCTACACGATTCAGGGGTAGGGGATTGGTGACGCCGCCGTCCACCAGTAGCATATCTTGGTATTCCACCGGTCGTAATATAACCGGCAGCGAGAATGATGCCCGAATGAGCGTAGCCAGGTTACCCTCGCGGAAGACCTGCTCGCGCCCCGTACGTATGTCTGTGGCTATCAGCGCCAGAGGTGTCGGCAGATCTTCAATCCGGTGATTCGGAATCATAGAACCGAATGTTTCTAAGAGCTTGGCTCCCTTAATGAGGTACTCGTGTCCGACCGAGAAATCAGAGAGACGAAACATCTGTCTTATATTCATCTCACGGAAAAAGGACTTCAGCTCCTCTAACTTGCCGGCTGCATACAGACCGCCGATGATAGCCCCTATGGAGCAACCGGCTACCGAGTGAATATGGTAGCCCCGCTCAATGAGGGCATCTATCGCTCCAATCTGCGTCAATCCGCGGCTACTACCGCTGGAACATACTAATGCTACTTCTTTCATTTTGTATTCAATTATTATATCTTTTTCCCCTACAAAAACTGTACCGAACGTAACATTTTGCATTTTTATTTGCATATATCAAAAAAAAGTAGTATCTTTGCAGACTTTTTGGATTAGAAAGATATGAAGAAAGCACTTATCACCGGTATTACGGGCCAAGATGGCAGTTACTTAGCGGAGTTTCTATTGGAAAAAGGATACGAAGTACATGGTATCATCCGTCGCAGCTCGGTCGATTTTCGCGAGCGTATCGCCCATCTGGAAGGCACGCCGCATTTCCATTTGCATTATGCAGATATGAGCGACTCGATGTCGCTGGTCAAGCTGGTGGGCGCTGTACAGCCCGATGAAATATACAACCTGGCGGCACAAAGTCATGTGCAGGTCAGTTTCGACTCGCCGGAGTTTACGGCTGACGTTGATGCCGTAGGTGTTCTGCGCGTACTGGAAGCCGTTCGCACCAACCATTTGGAGAAGACCTGCCGTATCTATCAGGCTTCTACATCGGAGTTGTACGGCAAGGTGGAGGAAGTTCCGCAGAGCGAGACAACACCGTTTCACCCCTATAGCCCGTATGCGGTTGCCAAGCTCTACGGCTACTGGATTGTGAAGGAATACCGCGAGGCATACAACATGTTCTGCTGCTCGGGCATATTGTTCAATCATGAGAGCGAACGGCGTGGTGAGACCTTTGTGACCCGTAAGATAACCTTAGCCGCTGCCCGTATCGCACAAGGCAAGCAGGACTGCCTGTACTTAGGAAACCTTGATTCGCTGCGCGATTGGGGTTATGCCAAAGACTATGTAGAGTGTATGTGGCTTATTCTACAGCACGATACACCGGAGGACTTTGTCATCGCTACCGGTGTGCAACACTCCGTACGCGAGTTTGCGACCCTGGCGTTCCAGCACGCGGGTATTACCCTGCGCTGGGAGGGCGAAGGTGTCAATGAGAAAGGTATTGATACGAATACCGGTAAGGTCGTTGTGGCCGTCAGTCCGGACTTCTACCGCCCGACCGATGTCGTGAATCTGTGGGGTGACCCGTCAAAGGCCAAACGCGAGTTGGGTTGGAACCCCGCCAAGACGACCTTTGAGCAACTTGTGCAACTGATGGTAGAATCGGATATGCGCAAGGTGCGCGAGGAAGTGATCGTATCGCACAGCCGCGTCAACCTGGCTGAGTACCTCGAAAAGGGAATCGTTAAGTGATTGACGATTGGACGATTTACGATTGGACGATTGACGATTTGACGATTTACGAATGGACGATTTAATGAAGATTTACGATTGTATGAAACTGGATTCTAAAATATATGTAGCAGGGCACCGCGGAATGGTCGGAAGCGCTATTGTGCGCGAACTGGAGCGGCAGGGCTATACGCATATCATCACCCGCACGCACGCTGAGTTAGACCTCACACGTCAGGATGCCGTGGAGGATTTCTTTGCCGCAGAGAAACCCGAGTATGTTTTTCTGGCAGCAGCGAAAGTAGGCGGTATTGTAGCCAACCAGAATGCCTTGGCGGACTTCATGTACGACAATATGATTCTGGAGATGAATGTGATACACGCGGCTTGGAAGAATGGTTGTAAGAAGTTGGAGTTCTTGGGCAGTTCGTGTATCTACCCGCGTTTGGCCCCCCAACCGATGACGGAGAGTTGCCTACTGACCGGTGAGTTGGAGAAGACCAACGAGGCTTACGCGCTCGCCAAGATAAGCGGCCTGAAATACTGCGAGTTCCTCAATCGCCAGTATGGCACAGATTATATCTCCGTCATGCCGACCAATCTGTATGGTCCAAACGATAACTACCACCCCGAGCATAGCCACGTGCTGCCGGCACTCATCCGCCGCTTCCACGAAGCCAAGGTGTCGGGCGCAGCGTCGGTCACCTGTTGGGGAGACGGCAGTCCGCTACGCGAGTTCCTATATGTGGACGACCTGGCGAACCTGTGCGTATTCCTCATGAATAATTACTCGGGCAACGAGACCGTCAATGCCGGTACGGGCAAGGAACTGACCATCAAGCAGTTGACCGAACTGGTGGCGCGTGTGGTAGGATACGAAGGAAGCATCCTATGGGATACAACGCGCCCGAACGGTACGCCGCGTAAGTTGCTGGATGTGTCTAAGGCTACCGCGCTCGGTTGGACCTATAAGACAGAACTGGAAGACGGCATCCGATTGGCATACCAAGACTTCCTAACCAATCCCATGCGAGCAGAACGATGAGGAAGGTTGTTGCTATTCTGCTTGGTTTAGTCTTGTTGTGGTTGCCAACCCTTTGTGCAGAGGAAATGACGGCTACCATAACGGCATATAACGCCGTTGAGATGAGCGGTGACGTGCCTCAGGACCTTTGGGCTACGTTTCAGAACGAGAATCATAGCAAAGGGCAGGTGACAGAAGGCAAAACGGCTGTGCTGACAATCGGCTCATGGCCAAATTGTACAATAACGGGTGTAACCGTCTATCTGCACTCCAATAAAAACGGAGGAGCAGGTACCTTGACAGTAAGCGTAGATAACATCGTCTGCGTGACACAAAGCGGTAGCCTGGCCGATTGGGTGGGGCAGTATTCTACCGAGACGGTTGCTTACACGCAAGAAGGCAGTTGGCCGATTCTATATAATCAGACTCTAAAACTGAGCCTAAAGGGTACGGAGAACTCGCTCTACATCGAGGCTGTTACCATACGATACAGACTTGCTGCTCCGGAGCCTTATTGCGTTCGGTTGATATATCCTACCGATACAAAATTAGAAGCCCGTGAGTTGTGCGAGGATGGCATCGGCTCGGGCATCGTCTTGCCCGCTTGCGATATGCTGACCGATGGGCAGGAGAACTGGTCATTCAAAGGGTGGAGTAGTTCCGAAGTGATGAATACCATTTCAGAGCCCGCTCTTATGGCTGCCGGAACGGTTTATTATCCGCGTCATGATGATCGCCTGTGGGCTGTCTTTAGCGACGGCAATGTTCATCAGCGTACACCCCAATGTACTACGCGTACCGACCACGAGGTTATCATCGTTGAGCGTACGGACAGTTTGCCGGATCACCCCGAGATACGTATGCCCGATTATGTCATGGTCGGTGCGGTTCAGACAGATGAGGTGTTGGCCTACGAGTTAGAAGTCGATACCACGGCGGATGGTACCGCTTGGCTGCATGCCGATTATATTCCGTTTGAATACCGCTATCAACTACTGTGGAACGAGGCGGGTGATAGTGTACGGATTTATCATCCGGCGTCGAAGAGTTATATCGGTTGGAACAGTACCAAACTATCCTCTAACAATCGCCCCTGGCAAGTAATGGAAGGCAAGCGTCATTCCTACTATTTCTACCATGATATGCAGGCAGACGGTAGTGCGCGTACGCTTTGGCGCGACGGTATGTACGATGAGTATCTGGATGAATACCTGGATTTCTTTACATCCCGCCCGGTTTATGTAAAGCCCGAATACGAGGCACTTATCTACTTTGATGTAAGCGAACTGCCCTATACGGCATCTGTAATACATTGGTGCAGTAATCCCTTCGGCATGGCCAATGTGCAAGCTGTAATGGGTGAAAATGAAGATTATGGTGCTGCGAAGATGATGCATGATGGCCAGATTGTAATCATTCGTGACGGTAAGATGTATACCCTGACAGGTGCACGTATAGATTGAAAAACAGATTTTTTTAACAAATAATTTGCATATGTGCAAAAATTGTTGTATCTTTGCACGCTAATTTGAATAATAATGAAATGCTATGAGAACAAGTAGTAAAATTTTAACAGGGCTAGTCGTGCTCGTTGTGCTATTTTTGGCAGGTTTTGTGTATTATAAATTCTGCTTTGTGTATAGCGAAGGTGTCAACGAAGGAGATATCAACTATTTCCAGAAGGAAGGGTTTATCTTTAAGACTTACGAAGGTAAGATGATACAGTCGGGATACAATAGCAAGAATGCCAACACGACTATTCAGTCCAATGAATTCCGATTCTCAGTGGAAGATGAGGCTATAGCCAAGCGTCTGAACGAGTCATCCAGCCGTCAGGTTAAGTTGCATTGGAAACGCTATCTCGGAACGTTGCCTTGGCGAGGCAGGAGTCAGTACATCGTAGATGACATTATTGATACAAAGAACACCAAGCCGGTAGAGTCTGATCCGTTTCCGGACGTGCCGACAAACATAAATTAATTTATATTCTATGCTAAAAGAAGAAAAAGATAATCTCGTCAAGATATACGAGAATTCATTCCGTAATAACTGGGAACTTCCGGCCTTGACAGACTGGGGTACCACCACTACATTTACCTATGGTCAGCTGGCGGAGCAGATAGCACGTCTGCACGTACTGTTTGAGCGCGTGGGATTACAAAAAGAAGACAAAGTTAGCCTGATGGGTAAGAATACCGCTAATTGGTGTTCCGTCTATTTGGCTACCGTAACATATGGCGCAATCATCGTGCCCATCTTGCAGGATTTCAAAGCCGAAGATGCAATTCATATCATCAATCACTCGGAGTCCAAATTGTTTTTTATAACAGATGCTATTTGGGATGGCATGGAGTTGGAACAGATGGAGCAGATATCTGCCGTATGGTCGCTGCAGAACTTCAAGACGATAGCCGGACGTTTGGACGAAGACCTGATGTCATGGGAAGCCGCCGGAGAAGCGATGAAGGCAAAATATCCGAATGGCTTTACCGCAGCTGATGTGCGTTACGACGAACGCGACAACGCGGCTGTTGCCAGCATTAACTATACCAGCGGTACGACCGGTTTCTCGAAGGGTGTTGTAACGCCTGCTAATGCCTTGGCCGGTAATATACAATATGCCCGCGAATCCAGACTCATCTTCCGCGGCTGCCGTCAGGTGGCATTCCTGCCATTGGCACATGCCTACGGATGCGCCATTGATTTCTTGGGCTCCCTCTCTGTGGGTGGCCACACATACCTTATCGGCCGCACGCCTGCACCCAAGATTCTGCTGAAGGCATTCGCCGAAGTCAAGCCGACGCTGATTCTCTCCGTTCCGTTGGTGTTGGAGAAGATTTACCGCAAGCAAATTGTTCCGCAGATAGCTAAAGCACCCGTTAGTTGGGTTCTAAAGGTGCCCTATCTGGATAAGATTGTGCTGAACAAGATACGCCAATCGCTCATTGACGCCCTGGGCGGCGAGTTCTCGATGGTCATCATCGGTGGGGCTCCGCTGAATGCTGAAGTAGAAGCGTTCCTGACGAAGATTAAATTTCCGGTAGCAGTTGGTTATGGTATGACCGAGTGCGCTCCGCTGATCTCCTTTACCCCATATGACAGTCGGTATGGCACCAATGGTATGGCCTATCGCTCGTATTCCTGCGGTCAGGCTCTGAAGGGGCTGATGGAAGCTAAGATCGATAATCCGAACCATGAAGGAGTAGGTGAGATACTTGTACGCGGCGAGAACACGATGTACGGCTACTACAAGAACGAAGAGGCTACCGAGCAGGCTTTCACCAAAGACGGTTGGCTGCGTACGGGCGACCTGGGCGTGATAGATGAGGACGGTTATATCTTCATTAAAGGACGTAACAAGACTATGCTCTTAGGGGCTTCCGGACAGAATATCTATCCCGAAGAGATAGAGGCAAAACTCAATAACATGCCTTATGTCATGGAGAGCCTCGTTATCCAGCAGGATGAGCAACTGGTGGCACTTGTCTATCCCGACTTTGAGTCAGCAGATGCCAACCATCTCTCGCACGAGCAGTTGGAGGCGTTCATGGAGGAGAACCGCAAGGTGCTGAACCAGCAAATCGCATCGTACGAACAGGTAAGCAAAATAAAACTTTATCCCCATGAGTTTGAGAAGACGCCCAAGAAGAGTATCAAGCGTTTCCTCTATACGCAAGGATAAGCCGATAACCCAGAACCGATAATCCGGAACCGAGATCGTGAATATCTGTATTGATCAGGGGAATTCCAGAACCAAGGTGGCGCTATTTGATGCCGAGGGAAAGGTAGTGAAGAACTTTGTCTATAAGTCCTTTTCATCGGCTGATGCGGAGAGGCTCTTCGGGCTATATTCCATTAGCGATAGCATCATCTCGTCGGTTGTCAATCTGGAGTCCAGCATGGTTAATACGCTGAATCGTTTGAGTAGGCGTTTTGTGCTCTTTGACCATGAGACGCCCGTTCCGATTCAGAACGACTATGACTCTCCGGCTACGCTCGGTCACGATCGCCTGGCAGCTGCTGTGGGTGCCAACTACCTGCTGCCCGACGAGAACCTGCTCATTATCGATGCCGGTTCGGCCATAACCTATGACTTCCTCACCGCGGACGGTCATTTCGTAGGTGGCAACATTGCGCCGGGAATCAAGATGCGATTGAGTGTGCTACGTCAGATGACCAAGAAACTGCCACAAGTGGAGACGGAAGAGAGCGAATTGATACCGCTCTTTGGCAAAAATACGCGTGATGCGATAGCCGCCGGTGTTATTCGTGGCATAGTTTTTGAAGTGAAGGGATACATGCGTACCGTTAGCGAGAAAGTCCCGCATTTTGAGACAATACTGACCGGAGGTAATGCACCTTATATAATAAATAATGTACAAACACCTGTGCGGATGGAGCGAAACTTAGTACTCATCGGTCTGAACCGCATATTGGAATATAACAAAAAATGACAAGCCGACACGCTACATATCGTATCATAGTATGTCTGCTGCTGATATTCAGCGGAGTAGGGTATGGGGCGGCACAGAATGCCACCTCATCGCCCAGTTCCCGATTCGGATACGGCGAACTCAACGACAATATCCCCGGCACCTTCCGGGCAATGGGAGGCGTCAGTACGGGTATGCGCAGCCGTCTGGCCATCAATCCCTCGCAGCCGGCTTCCTATACGGGATGTGATTCGCTGGCGTTTATGATGGATGTGGCAGGCAGTGTGATGTGGACCAACTATAGTGACAAGAACGGACGCAAGAACAAGGCCAATGGTAACCTGGAATACCTCATGCTGCAGTTTCCCATATGGAAACGCTATATTGCATTCTCAGCCGGCGTGATGCCCTATTCGTGCATGGGTTATGACTTTGCCTTGGATGGGTCGGCGGGCGGACATAGTTATACCGTATCATACTATGGCGAAGGTAACGTGGCACAAGCCTATGGTGGATTGAGTTTCAATCTATTCGACTGGGTAGCCGTGGGTGGTAACTTCTACTATATGTTCGGTTCGCTGGAGAACATCACAGCACTGACCTTTACGGATGCTTCACTTCTGTCGAGTCTGATGTACCGCTCGATGTCTGTATCATCCTGGCGAGGCCGCTACGGTTTGCAGGTTTTCCATACCTTCAAGCAGAAGCATAATGTCGTGCTGGGTGCCATATTCGAGAGCAAGCTGCCGTTTAAGAATACCTACGTGCAGTACGAACTCAATACTTTGGATTCAGTTTTGGTTACTGACCGGGGCTTTGAGTTGCCGATGGTATGGAGCGTTGGTGTCAGTTATACCTATGATAGACGCCTTGTTATAGCATTTGATTATACGCAGACGCGTTGGAGCGAAGTGAATTATTTTGGCGGCACAGAGGTTCTTCGTAATAGAAATAAGTTTGCTCTGGGTGTTGAATACCGCCATAATCCCATAGCGCGTAACTATGCCGAACGTATGCGTTGGCGCGTAGGCGCATCGATGGTTGACCCCTATTCGGTTGACACGAAAGGTAAGGACTTTACGGTATCGATGGGTATTGGTTTCCCGCTCCGCACATCGGCTACGATGTTCAATGCGACCATTGAGTTTACCCGTCGCAATACCTTCCTCGACCTGAAGGAGAATGTGCTGAAACTCACCATCAATGCCGCTATCAATGAGACCTGGTTTATGAAACGAAAACTATAAAATACGATAAATCCTATCAATATGAACACGAAATCATTTGCGATTGCTGTTATGGCGCTGCTTATCCCGTTTGCTGCGCTGACAGCTAAGCCCAAAGACCCCAAGAAAGGGGCTGCAACAGCTAACGAAGTCGCTCCCCTTGAGGCAAAATCTGTTCCGCAAGAGGAAGAAGCACCTGTCATCACCGAGGAGTGCGTTATGAATATGTCACTCTTCAACGAGAGTTGCAAGAACAAACAGTTTGCACAAGCTTACGAACCCTGGTGGCAAGTCTATAACACCTGCCCGAATGCCAATAAGGTAATCTATACACAGGGTGCGAAGATTGTAGAATGGATGTATTCTAATGCCAAAGATGAGGCGGAGAAGGAACGTCTGCGCGCACTCATCATGGAGTTGCACGACAAACGTATCAAGTACTTCGGCGATGATCCGCGCTACCCCAGAGCCTATGTGTTAGGCCTGAAAGCACTGGATTACTGCGAGTATTTCGAAAACGATACGCTGAAACTGCCTGCATACGGATGGTTTAAGGAATCGATTGAGAAGATTGGTCCTCAATCGCAAATCAATGTGCTGGTGAAGTTCTTTGAGGTGTCGCATGGCATCTACCGCTCGAACCCCGACCTATATGCTGATCAGTATGTCAATGACTATGGCATCGTGTCGGGCTATCTGCAGGCTATCGCTGATGACCCCAAGCAGAAGAATGCTTCGGCTGCTGCACAACGCAAGGAGTATGTTGATAACCTCTTTGCCGTTTCGGGTGCTGCCAGTTGCGACAAGCTGGATGCTCTCTATGGCCCATATGTTGCTGCCAATTCCGAGAAGATGGAAGACCTCATCAAGGTGATCCGACTCTATCGTCGTGTAGGTTGCACCGAGTCGAATGTATATTTCGATGCAGCCTTGGCCGCACATAAGTTGAAACCCTCAGAGGAATCTGCTGCCGGTTGCGCGTTCATGTGCCTTAAGAAAGAGGACTGGAATGGCGCCATTGAGTATTACAAAGAAGCGATCAACCTCGTGGAGGAAGTCAACGATGAGGACTTGCCCGATTACTATTATAGAATAGCTATCGTTTATTTCGATAAACTCAAACGCTATGTGGACGCCAGAACCTATGCGCGTCAGAGTCTGGACCAAGATCCCAATCAGGGTCGTTGCTATATCCTGATAGGTCTGTGCTATGCATCCTCAAAACCCTATTCCGAGAATGACTATCCTGCAGCCAAGGCTGCCATTCTGAACAAGACCGTATTCTGGGCTGCCGTGGACAAGTTCAATAAGGCTAAGCAAGTTGACCCCTCATGCACAGACGAGGTGAACAAACTCATTAGTACGTATGTGAAGTATTTCCCCACCAAGGAGGAGATGTTTGACCTGCCCAATGAGTTCAGTTCGGGAACATTCACCGTAGGCGGATGGATTAATGAACAGACTGCTTGTCGTCCTGCTAAGTAGTATTCTCCTTTTGGCTTCATGCCGTAAGGAAACAAGACTGAGTGTCGGTGCGGTGGAGGACCGTTCCGGCACTCCTGTGCTTGATACGAGGGGGGTAACGACCCTAATTTCCGACTCCGGAATCATACGGTATCGTATCAACACAGCCGTCTGGCAGATTTACGACAAAGCCGAACCATCCTATTGGGAATTTCCTGCCGGTATCTTTCTCGAGCGATTCAATGAAGACCTGAAAGTTGATGCCTCACTTTGTGCCGATTATGCCATCTACAACCAGCCCGACCAGCTCTGGCGGCTGGAGGGCAACGTACATGCACTCAACCTTGAGGGTGAGGAGTTCGTAACCGAAGAACTATTCTGGGACCAGAAGGCCGAGAAGATATATACCGACTCACTCATAACCGTCACCAAGACCTCATCCGTCATCGTGGGTATCGGTTTTGTGTCCGACCAATCGATGTCAAAATACACCATTCTTCATCCAACCGGCTATTTCCCCATCAAAGACGAAGATGATGAATAGGATAAAATTTCATTTATTAAATATTTTTATTGTAAATTATCAATATGCTTACAAATAAGGTTGCTCTCATTACCGGTGCTGCCCGCGGAATAGGCAAGCAGATAGCTCTGCGGTTTGCCGCCGAAGGTTGCCATATCGCTTTTACGGACCTTGCGATTGACGAGGTCGCATTGGCTACCCGCGACGAAATCTTGGCACGCGGTGTGACCTGCCGTGCGTATGCCTCCGATGCCTCTGACTTTCATGCTGCTCACGAGGTGGTCGCACAGGTTCAGAAAGACTTTGGCCGTATTGATATACTGGTCAATAACGCCGGCATCACGCGCGACACGCTCTTGCTGCGTATGAGCGAACAGCAGTGGGACGATGTACTCCGTATAAACCTCAAGTCGGCTTTCAATTTCATACAGGCAGTCTCGCCGCTGATGCTACGTCAGCGTTCCGGCTCGATTATCTCGATGTCTTCTGTAGTAGGGCTTAATGGCAACGCCGGTCAGGCAAACTATGCGGCATCGAAGGCGGGTATCATTGCGCTGACCAAATCGGCTGCCAAGGAACTTGGGTCGCGTGGCGTGCGCGCCAATGCCATCGCACCGGGATATATCCTTACAGATATGACTGCGGCGTTACCCGAATCGGTTCGCGAGGAATTCGTTCGTATGATTCCTATGCACCGTGGCGGTACGCCCGAAGAGGTCGCCAATGTGGCACTCTTCCTCGCATCCGACCTGTCGTCTTATGTATCCGGCGAAGTGATTCAAGTCAACGGAGCAATGGCTTGAGGGTATGAACTCTTATAGAAATGAAACAGAAAATCCGGCGAAGAGCCGGATTTTCCTCTTTTAATTATTAACTCAAAATTTTTTATTATGAAAAAAGAAAAGTTACTTCCCAGTAACTGTTAGTTTGCGGTAAGTTATTCCGCCGGCAAAAGCCGCGGCAAAAATCAGCAATACAGTCGGCTCACCAATCGGGTACTCTTTTCCCCGATTTGGATCATCCGGAGTATCAAAAGCACGCAACGGACCGGTAGGAGAAATCGTAATCTCGTCATAGGTTGTGGTTGCCATATTCGGGACAGACGTTGCACCTATCGGTGCAAGGTTGCTGCTATTGTTTCCGTTGGTAGTGAACCCTTCCTGATAGGCTGGATCGTATCCGGGCTTATGATGCGTACCATAAGTCTGAGCGACCGCTACGGCAGTCGTTAATGCTACTAAATATGTTAGTATTAGTATTCTTTTCATGGTTTGTACCCAAATCGGGTGCAAAGTTACCCTTTTTTTTTGATATACACAAATATTTTGAAAAAAAAATGCGAAAAAGTTGCGTATATGCCGAATTTTTTATAATTTTGCACTCGCAAATCGAGAAAATCACTAAAATCGTTGTATATATGAGAAAAACAATTCTGTTCGTACTGCTCACAGCCTTTGCTATAGTAGCGAATGCTATTGAAGTAAAACGTGTTGAACCGCTTAGTTGGTGGACCAACATGAAGATGCCCCTCACCCTAATGGTGTATGGCGAAGATCTGGCAGATGCACAGGTATCTGTCGCCCGTGTTGAAGGAAAGAAAACTATAACTGACCAAACGGGTCTTACTGTGCGCGGGCAACATAATGCCGAGAGTCGCAACTACCTATTCTTGGACATGGACGTACGTCAGGAGGGTACCTACAAGATTACCGTAAAGAAAGGCAAGAAGACCACGTCATTCAACTACGTCATCGCCCAGCGTCGCAACAACAAGGGGCGTGAATCCTTTACCTCGCGCGATGTGGTTTATCTCATCACCCCTGACCGTTTCCGTGATGGTGATGCGTCCAACAACGTAATGCCCGGTATGCTCGAACCGACCGACAAAACGAATATCCACGGTCGTCAAGGTGGTGATATACAAGGTATTATCAACGAACTGGATCATATTGTTGAGACCGGCGCAACGGCCATCTGGCCGACTCCGTTGACCGTTGATAACGATCGCACTTTCTCCTACCACGGCTATGCCTGCTCGGACTATTACCATATAGACCCGCGTTTTGGCAGCAACGAACTATACTGCCAAATGGTGGAACAGGCACACAAGAAAGGGCTGAAGTTCATCATGGATATTGTGACGAACCATTGCGGCACGACGCATTGGTGGTCGGCTGACCTGCCTTACAAAGATTGGTGGCACCAGTTCGACGAATACACGGCTACTAATAATGCCTTCACGACCTGGTACGACCCCAATGCTTCGGCTTACGACTGCAAGGTAAATGCCGAAGGTTGGTTTGACCATCACATGGCTGATATGAACCTCGATAACCCCGACCTGCTCCATTATTTCCAGCAATGGGCTATCTGGTGGGTTGAGTACGCCAACCTGGATGGTTTGCGTGTGGATACCTATCCTTACAACGAGAAAAACCCGATGTCACGTTGGTGCCAAGCCGTGCGAGCAGACTATCCGTGGATCAATATTGTAGGTGAGTGCTGGACGCGTCCCGCCAGCGCCGTTGCTTATTGGCAGGCTGACGCCAAGAACTTTGACGGTTTCAACTCCAATCTGCCTACCGTCATGGACTTCCCCGTGGAGGAAGCTATTCGCCAAGCCCTTGAGAACGACGGAACCGGCTGGGGTAATGGTATGACGCGCGTGTATGATGCACTTGCCATGGACGGTCTCTATGCCAATACCAACAACCTGCTGATCTTTGTCGGTAACCATGATATGGACCGCTTTGCTGATGTCGTGAAGGATAATGACCCGCGCCGTGTCGTTATCGGCCACGTGCTGATGGCTACCATGCGTGGTATTCCGCAACTTTATGCCGGCGATGAGTACGGTCAGCGTAGCGCAGATATCAAGATGGGTCACTCCGGCTTGCGTCAGCCGCTGCCTACCAAGGCCGAACTGACCGATGATCAGATGCAAATCTATAAGCAAATCTCCCATCTGCTGCAATGGCGTCAGAAAGAACCCGCTATCTGGAAAGGTCGCACGATGCACTTCATGAGTCGCGACAATACCTATGCTTATTTCCGTTATCTGGAAGATGAAGCGGTATTCGTATTCATTAATGCCTCAGAGGAAGATCGCGTCATTCCCACCCAACACTATAGCGAAATCCTCTCCGCCTACAACACGCTGGGTATTGACGTGATGACCGGTGAAGAGGTGGACCTTAAACGCGATGACCTGAAGATGGCACCGCTCAGCTACCTCGTTGTAAAACTCAGCAAATAAAATCTCGTACAGCTTTAGCTGAGATAAGAAATATCAAATTTCAAATCTCAAATCTCAAATAAAAACATCGCAGCCCGTTCCGGCTGCGATGTTTTTGTCCAATCGTCCAATTGTCAATCGTCCAATCGTCAATTATTGGGCCATGACGTCGGCAAGAGCTGTTAGCTGTGCTTCAGAATCGGGATTGAGGCGGCTGATGATAGTCACCATCGGTTCTTCAATCTTGATACCCGTCATACCCGTGAGCAGGGCTTTCATCTCGCGGCCGGCTGACGGAGCCCAACTCCCGTTCTCAACGATACCGACGCGGCGGTTCTGGAAGCCTTTCTGCTGCAGTTTCCATAGGAACTGGTGCATGGGCGGGAAGACATTATTGTCGTAACTGGAGGCGCAAACGATAAGTCGATCCATGCGGAAGGCATCTTCGATAGCTTCAGCCATGTCATCGCGGCAGAGGTCGGTCAGTTCCACGCGTCCGGCCTCACGCTCACGCAGCATTTCAGCGAGTCGCTCGGCGGCAGCCATGGTGTTGCCGTGTATGCTGGCGCAGGCTATGAGCACACCTTTCGTCTCGATGCCATAGGCGGACCATATGGAGTAGAGGCGGACGGCTTCATCTTTCTGCTCGCCTTCCAGTATAGGGCCGTGTAGCGGACAAATGGTGTCAATCTGCAGCGCTTGTATCTTCGCCATCAGGCGGCTGACCGGCATGCCGTATTTACCGCAGATATTGAAATAGTATCGTCTGGCTTCGCACGCCCAGTCGTCGGCATCGGCGTCATATACGCCAAACTTGCCGAATGCGTCGGCAGAGAAGAGTGTCCGGATTTCCTCGGCATAACTTACCATCACCTCGGGCCAATGTATCATGGGCGCCGCCAGGAAACGAAGCGTTATGCCGCCTAAGTCCAGCGTGTCGCCTTCCTTAATGACAAGAGGGGCTTTTGCGCCTTCGGGCAGACATTGGAATTGTCCGATCATCTTGACGGCGCGGTCGCTACATACCACCTGAGCTGTGGGATAGGCTGTCAAAAATGCGCGAAGCGAACCGCTATGGTCCGGCTCCATGTGGTGAATGATGATATAATCAGGTTGGGCGCCGTGGAGTGCTTCGGCTACGTTATGCAGCCACTCGTCTGTCTTGCGGCTATCAACGGAGTCCATCACGGCAATCTTTTGCCCGGAGAGCAGGTAGCTGTTGTAACACATACCCTCCGGCAGGTCATACTGACTCTCAAAAAGAGTCAAATCTCGGTCATCACAACCGATGTACTGTACTTTTTGGTTCATGCTATTGGTTTATTTGCTTGATAATTCATGGCAATAGAGAAACTGAGCGGCTCAAACGTCACGTCCTCAAAACCCGCTTCGCGTAGTTTGCAGCATAGTTCTTCGCCCCATATGAAGTTGCGTACCGACTCACGGAAATACAAAAATGGCTTTCTGTCGCCGATGAGCATCTGCCCGATTAGCGGCATCAGATACCCAAAGTACAGGTCGTAACCCATCCGCAGCGGACCTGAAACGGGATAGGAAAACTCTAGGATTATCAGCTTTCCACCAGGTCTCAATACGCGGCGCATCTCGTTCAGGCCTTCGGTTAGATTGGCGAAATTCCGCACGCCGAAGGAGCAAGTGACAGCGTCAAATGTATCATTCGCAAACGGCATAGCCTGCGCATTAGCATGCTGCAGGGTAAGGCGTTTATTGACATTGGCACGCAGGGCTTTATGCTGCGCGATACGCATCATCTCGTCGCTCAGGTCAATCCCTGTTACCTGCTGCGCCTTGCCGCGGCGGAGCATTTCAATCGCCAGGTCACCGGTACCAACGGCAACATCCAAAACCGATTCGTAACTCTTCATACCGCGCACGACGCGGCGGCGCCAACACTTGTCAATACCCATTGAGAGCAGATGGTTGAAGCGGTCGTAGCGACGAGCTATACGGTCGAATAGGGCCCCTATGTTCTCTTTTTCTTTCATTTCAAGTTGCAAAAGTACAAAAAAAAGTTGATATATGCAAATTTTCTGACAAAACATTTGCGTATGTCAGAAAAAAGTAGTACTTTTGCAGTGGATTTGTAAGTGAATCGGTCTGTCGCCACGATGAGAAAGAAAGTATCAGCTTGCTGCTACTTAATCTCTATCGGGGAGGAAAGTCCGGGCAACACAGAGCACCACAGCGGTTAACGGCCGTCAGGCAGAAATGTTTGGTCACTGGTATAGAGACGAGTCTGCACGCAAGTGCAGGGTGGAACGAGCATACTGTGGGTTGCAATTCCATGTAAACCGACGCTGCGTCCTTCGGGATGCGAGAGGGTTGCTCGCCCGAGTTGGAGGGTAGGAAGCGAGAGAAGCGGCCGGTAACGGTTCGTTCGAGATGAATGGCAGGCTAAAACAGAACCCGGCTTACGGATTCACTGATTAAATCTAACGCTTTTAGCGTTAATCGTGAGAGGGCGTAATCGTCCAACTCCGATAATTTTACGGCGTAGGTCAGTGGTACCGGGGGCAACTCCGGTACTTTTTCTATGTAGAAGCGTGCATGAATACGTTGGTGGCTCAGTTGATGCGTAAACTCGCCCAATAGCGGTGTCTCTTTTTCCTGGAATGCCTTTACTTCCTCAAGCGGAAACTCCCACAGGTGATGCCAGATGTCTTTTTCGGTTCGCTGCCGGATGAGTGTCTTATCGCCGTTGAGATAGATGGTGTAGCAGAAATAGCGGTCGCGCACTGCCGGACGTGATTTTCGAACGGGCAGCAAGGCGGCGGTATTGTGCTTCAGCCCCAGGCAGTAGTCGCTGACGGGACAAACCTCGCAGTCGGGCGTCGGATGGGTGCAGACGAGTGCGCCGAGTTCCATCAGCGCCGAATTGAAGAGCCTGGGTTGCGTCTGGTCAAGCAGGTCGCAGTCTTGCTTCCGGAAGCGTTTCTTGCCTTCGGTGGTGTCAAATGGGGTCTCGTCGTCATTCAGCCGCGCGAGTACGCGATAGACGTTGCCATCGGGGGCAGGATAGGGGAGATTGTAGGCAAACGAAGCAATCGCTCCGGCTGTGTAGTCGCCCACGCCGGGAATGCGGCGCAATTCGTCATAGTCGGCGGGAAACCATTCCGGCGACTGAAGACGCCTGCGTTCCTCCGTGATATAGCGGGCTCCTTTATGTAAATTACGCGCGCGCGAGTAATAACCCAGTCCTTGCCACATGCGTAGCACCTCATCCTCCGTCGCACGAGCCAAATCATCCACCGTCGGGAAACGGTCAATGAACCGGAGGTAGTAATCGATGCCTTGCTGCACGCGAGTCTGCTGCAGGATAATTTCGGAGACCCAAATGCAATACGGGTCGGTTGTTTCACGCCAGGGTAGTACGCGGCGATTTTCGGCGTACCATGCGTATAAATGGCGGTAAAATTGCTCGTTTTTCTTCATTTTGGGTGCAAAAATACAAAAAAAATCTTGTAAAACGAATTTTTTTTCAAAAAAACTTTCATATTTCAGAAAAAAAGTGTAATTTTGCAGTCCAAATGGCTTAAAGAAGAAACAGAACACAAAAAATGATGAAATTATGACGAAGTTAGAACTGGTAAAAAGTATTGCTTTGCAGACCGGGTATGACCGCAACTCGATACAGAATATTGTAGAAGCTGCAATCCATAATCTGAAGAAAACCATGCTGATGGGCGATGCTATGTATGTACGCGGTTTTGGAACCTTGTCGGTCAAGAGACGTGCTGCTCACAAGGGACGCGACATTACCAACAATGTTACCGTACAGGTGCCCGAACGCAATGTAGTTGTCTTCAAACCTTCGCGTGATTTTATGAATCAATTGAATAAATAATTAATTAACTAACTATAAATCATTAACGATTATGCCTAACGGAAAGAAGCATAAGAGACATAAGATGTCGACGCATAAGCGTAAAAAACGCCTGCGTAAGAATCGCCATAAACATAAGTAAGGCGAACTAATCTTCGGCTGTGTGGCAATGGCTGTCTTGGGCGCAAGACGGTCTGCCGCAGAGCCTTTTTTTTGAATTATTGAAAGTATGAAAAGCGAACTCATTGTCGATGTACAGCCCGATGAGATAGCTATCGCGCTGACGGAGGACGGCCGTCTGCAGGAGATTAACCGCGAGAAGAGAGATGTTGATAACTTCGCGGTTGGAAATATCTACTACGGTCGCGTCAAGAAAATCATGCCCGCGCTGAATGCTGCCTTCGTGGATGTCGGTTACGAAAAAGAAGCTTTTCTACACTATTTGGATCTTGGAAGCGAGTTCCTGACCACGCGTTCGTATGTCACCAAAGCTGTCTCTGACCGCCGTAAGATTCCATCTATGGCCAAAGAACCGCATCAAAAGGATGTTGGCAAAGATGGACAGATAGCCGATGTGCTCAAGGTGGGCGACATGCTGTTGGTGCAAGTCTCCAAAGAACCCATCAACACCAAAGGACCGCGTCTGACGGCGGAGATAAGTATCGCCGGACGAAATATGGTGCTAATACCCTTTGCGGAAAAAGTCATGGTGTCGGGCAAAATCAAACGCGAGAGCGAACGAAGCCGGCTTAAACAACTGCTGCAATCCATCAAACCGCAGGGCTATGGAGTTATCGTACGCACGCTGGCGGAAGATAAACGTGTAGCAGAATTGGATAACGAACTGCGGCTACTGGTCAAGCGATGGGAAGACACCGTGCGCATGCTCCAAACCCCAAAACCACAACCGCAGAAACTGCCATCTAAATCCAAGGATGCAGAGGTTAGGCTTGTGACGCAGGAGTTGGGGCGCACCATAGGTATCATCCGTGATGTCTTCTCGCCCGATTTTGAAGCCATCCGCGTCAACGACGAGACCGTCGTGGCAGAGGTCAGACAGTATGTCGAACTCATCGCACCCGAGGCTGTGAAGGTAGTGGGACTCTATACAGGCAAGCAGCCTATCTTTGACCACTACGACATCACACGCCAACTTAAGACCGGACTCGGTCGTACCGTCGGGTTCAAAAATGGCGGATATCTGGTGATAGACAAAACCGAGGCGCTGTTCTCGATTGATGTCAACTCCGGTTCCAAGAAACTGTACGAAGATCAGGAGGAAAATGCGTTCCAGTACAACCTGATGGCGGCAGAAGAGATAGTGCACCAACTCCGGCTCCGAGATATTGGAGGTATTATCATTATCGATTTCATCGATTTGGACTCCAAGGAGCATCAAGAGCAACTCTATCAACGCATGCGTGAACTGATGAGTCGCGACCGTGCCCGCCACAACGTACTGCCGCTCTCCAAATTCGGACTGATGCAGATTACGCGCCAACGCGTGCGCCCCGCGGTGGAGATGAACGTAATGGAAGTGTGTCCGATGTGCTTGGGAAAAGGTAAAGTACAGCCTTCAATCCTGTTTACCGACCAAGTGGAGGAACAGATTGAGCATATGCGAGAGCATTTTAGCGGGACGCTGTTTGTCAGCTTGCACCCCTATGTGTACGCATATGTTACCAAAGGCTTATTTAGCAGCCTTGCCCGCAAATGGAAAAAGCGTTTTGGGGTGCGCGTGATGGAGAACCAGAGCTTGGGACTCCTGGAAATGCGATTTACAGACGCAAAGGGTCAGACCCTTAGCCCGCATGAAGAGAAGCATGAAGAGAAACATGACGAAAATCATGACGACAAAGCTAAGGATAGTGTAGAAGCTTAGCAACACTAAAAAAGGACAGCATCATTTGCTGCCCTTTTTTTAGTGTATTACATTTTAGTCACGAGTCAATTACGAGTCAATACCGCCACCATAGCGCGACCAAACCGCGACCACATCGCGACCATTAAGGACATGACGGTCCCGGTTTATCCGCCGCATTTGGAATAGCCGCATTCGCGGCAATGCATGCAGCCTTCCTCAAACACGAGCGGCTGACCGCAGTTGGGGCATACCTGACCTTGCACGACGGTTCCGTCCTGAATATATTTCTTCAGGGCACGTTCTACACCCACCTTCCAGCTGTTGATACTCTCGGAATCCATCTGCAGACCGCTGATCATCTTGATGACCTGGTCGATGGGCATACCGTAGCGCAACACGCCGGAGATGAGTTTGGCGTAGTTCCAATACTCCTTATCGAACTTGTAACTCAGGCCTTCCATCGTGGTCTTGAAGCCGCGCGCGTTGACGAACTGGAAGTCGTAGCGTTTGGTGCCGTCCTCTTGTACCACGCGGATAATCTTTCCTTTGGTAACCGATTTGGGCAGCAGAATACCTTCCTCATCGTCAGCCAGACCCGTGAATATCTCGTACGGCATGCCGTCTTTGAGGCCTACAAAGGCTATCCATTTGTCCTTGTTATTCTGGAAACGAACGACATCGCACTCCAACTCCGTCGGACGGATGCGGACTTTGTTGTCAAAGCAGACGCAGTTTTTCTCCTCCTTCTTCTCGTCCTCCTCTTTCTTCTTCTTTTTGGAATCTATACCTTCCAACACATTGCCGCGGCTGCCATCGCGATAGACGGTGCAGCCTTTGCAACCGCAACGCCAGGCCTCCTCATACAGTTTGCCGACAAGCTCCTCGCTGACATCGTTGGGCAGGTTGATGGTGACGGAGATGGAGTGATCCACCCATTTCTGGATAGCACCTTGCATGCGCACCTTGGCCAGCCAGTCTACATCGTTGGCGGTGGCATGGTAATAGGGCGACTTCTTCACGAGCGCATCTACTTCATCCGCTGTATAACGATGTGCAGGGTCGTATGTGTGACCATTGGCATTCATCCAGGTGATGAACTTATGGTGGAAGACGATAAACTCCTCAAAGCTGTCGCCCACTTCGTCCACGTAGTCCACGTGTACGTTCTTATCGTTGGGGTTCACCTTGCGGCGACGGCGATAGACAGGCTGGAATACCGGCTCGATACCGCTGGTGGTCTGCGTCATGATACTGGTGGTACCGGTTGGAGCGATGGTGAGGCAGGCTATATTACGACGGCCGTATTTCACCATCTCTTGGTACAACTCGGGGTCGGCTTCGCTCAAGCGTTGGATATACGGGTTCTGCTCCTCGCGTTTGGAATCATACACCTTGAATGCGCCGCGTTCCTTGGCCATCTGTACGCTGCTCCGGTAAGCCGCTAAAGCGAGTGTCCGGTGTACCTCTACGCTAAAGGCAGTTGCCTCATCCGTGCCATAGGTCAGTCCCATTGCCGCCAACATATCGCCTTCGGCAGTTGTGCCAACGCCGGTACGCCGACCTTGGGCGGTCTTCTTCATAATCTTTTCCCATAACTCGCGCTCTACACGCTTGATAACATCGTCTTCGGGGTCGTTGGCAATTTTTAGCAGAATCTTGTCTATCTTCTCCATCTCCAGATCGATGATATCATCCATCATACGCTGGGCGTAACCGACATGCTCGCGGAAGAGATCCCAGTCAAAGGTAGCCTCTTTCGTGAAGGGATTCTTGACGTACGAATACAGGTTGATGGCCAATAGTCGGCAACTGTCATACGGACAGAGGGGTATTTCGCCGCAGGGGTTGGTGCTGACGGTTCGGTAGCCGAGGTCGGCATAGCAGTCGGGTACGCTCTCGCGGATGATCGTGTCCCAAAACAGCACGCCCGGTTCGGCACTCTTCCACGCATTATGGATAATCTTCTTCCACAACGCCTTGGCATCTATCTCTTTAGTGAACTGTGGGTTCTTGGAGAAGATAGGGTACTCCTGTTGGTACTTGCCGTCGGAGAAGACTGCATCCATGAAATCGTCGTGTATCTTGACGCTCACGTTTGCGCCGGTTACCTTGCCTTGTTCCATCTTGGCGTCGATGAATGCTTCGCTGTCGGGATGCTTGATGGAAACGGTCAGCATAAGTGCGCCGCGACGACCATCCTGCGCTACCTCGCGCGTGGAATTGCTGTAGCGCTCCATGAAGGGGACAATACCCGTGCTGGTTAGCGCCGAGTTCTTTACCGGACTTCCTTTCGGACGCAGATGGCTCAAGTCGTGACCCACACCGCCGCGACGTTTCATCAGCTGAACCTGTTCCTCGTCTAACTGGATGATGCCGCCGTACGAATCAGCAGCGCTGTCCTGACCGATAACAAAACAATTACTCAAACTCGCCACTTGGAAGTCATTACCGATTCCTGTCATCGGACTTCCTTGTGGCACAATGTAGCGGAAATTGCGCATCAGCTCAAATAGTTTCTCTTCGGGTAGGGGATTTTGATACTTGGCTTCGATGCGCGCAATCTCACGCGCCATTCGCCGGTGCATATCGTCCGGCGTGCGCTCATACAGATTACCGAAACTGTCCTTCAAGGCATATTTCGTAGTCCACACACGAGCTGCTAATTCATCGCCGTGGAAATACGCTACGGACGCTTCTTCGGTTTCTTTCTGTGTATAGGTCTTGTTTTCCATGTTAATGGTATGTTTTTCAATAACTTACAATTTTTAGCACTTTTTGACGCCGCTTTTGTGAACGAAAATCGAGTGCAAAGGTACAATTATTTTTTGAATTGTGCAAATTTTTTGGATAAAAAAATAAAAATATTTTTTATAAAGTTATCCATAAATAAAACGTAAGCACCTTATTTATAAAGTGCTTACGTTTTTATCTTACCTATAAAAGTTTTCCGTTTTCGGAAACCGGCACTTATTCTGCCTTGTCAGGGAAGGAAATGCGGGCTGTACAGCAGGTCTGCCCACCTTCGTTCTTTTGCTGATACTGTACTCCGCCGTCAGGTAGGACTTGAAAATGCGTTTCCAGTAGCTCTCCGAACATAGCTTCCTTCTGGTAATTGATGTCCAAACGGAGCGTCTTACCGTAGTAATTCGGCAGGTAGGCATCGGTCATGGCTTGCAGGTAACGGCAGCTGTTGCAATGACCGTTGTAGTCAATATCGGAATAGACCACCTTGTGCGGCGCGATACCCGTCGGGTCGATGACGGGCGTCATCCGCACGCGTTCAATTTTCAGAAACTCGCCATCCACCGAGTCTTGGAATATGGATAGGTCAAAGCAGTTGACAATCTCGCGTTTCTTTAGGTCCAGAACCGCCCAAATGCTTTTGCAGATACCGATGAGTCGCTCGCCCGAATAGATGCGGAAGTTACGGGTAGAAAGCATGTGTACGTTGCTTTCAATCCATGTCTCAAAGCGCACTTTCTCGCAATGGGTTGGCAGCTCGTACATAATGACCGACAGGTGTGTCAGAATCCATGTTAGTCCCATCGGATGAAGGGCGGCGATACCAAATCCTAAGTCATCGGCTACCGTTCCGGCCACCTCTAATAGGTAGTTCTCTAAGTTGAACAGGCGGAGTTTTTTCTGCCCATCCACCTCTTGGTACTTAATCTCGTATTCGTAGTTGTATTTCATCAATCCATTTACAATTTGACAATTTATTTCAATCGAACAATCATTTGTCTAATCGTCAATTGTCCAATCGTCAATTATTCTTCAAATACTTGTCCAGCCACCCGATGAATGTCCGTTGCCAAAGGATGCCGTTTTGCGGTTGCAGAACCCAGTGGTTCTCGTCGGGGAAGACGAGCAACTCAGCATCAATGCCTCGCATCTTGGCGGCGTCAAAGGCTGCGAATGCCTGGTTAGCAAGGATACGATAGTCCTTCTCGCCGTGAATGCACAGAATAGGAGTATCCCATTTATCCACAAACTTGTGGGGACTGTTGGCAAAAGTACGTTGGGCAATTTTGTTGTCTTTCTCCCAGTAAGCGCCGCCCATATCCCAGTTGGCGAACCATTTCTCCTCGGTCTCTAGGTACTGCATCTCCAGATTGAAGATACCATCGTGGGCGATAAAGGCCTTAAAGCGTTTGTCGTGATGACCGGCAATCCAATAGACGCTGAAACCGCCGAACGACGCGCCAACGCAACCCAGGCGATCCTTATCTACGTAGGGCAGATTTTGTACAGCCTCATCGATAGCTGTGAAATAATCGCGCATGCATTGTCCGCCGTAGTCGCCGCTGATTTCCTCGTTCCATGCTTTGCCAAAACCCGGCAGACCGCGACGGTTGGGGGCTACCACTACGTAGCCGTTGGCTGCCATCTGCATGAAGTTCCAGCGGTAGCTCCAGAACTGGCTGACGGGACTCTGCGGACCGCCTTCGCAATAGAGCAGGGTGGGGTATTTCTTGGCGGGGTCGAAATGGGGCGGAAGCACAATCCAGGTCAGCATCTGTTTGCCGTCCGTAGTGGTCTGCCAGCGCGGAACGACCGTTCCCATCGTCACTTGGTCGTAGATATTCTTATTCTCGAAGGTCAATTGTTGACCATTGCAATACAGCTCATTGGCTTCGCACATCGAGTGACGCAGGTAGTACAGGTGGTTGTCAATATATGCTATAGGCACGTAGTCGTACTGCCCGTCGGTCAGCTCCTCGCGTTCGCCCTGCAGGTTCGTGCGGTAGATATGCATCGTGGCGTGCCATACGGCGGAATATATAATGTTTGCATCATCTGCCCAGAAATAGGTGTCCACATCCGTGTCGATGCCTTTGCTCAGATAGGTCTTCTCGCCGCTCGCCAAGTCCATGATGAACAAGCGGTTCTCGTCGCTCTCGTAGCCGTCACGCTCCATCGACTGCCATGCGATATATTTGCCATTGGGCGAGTAGGAGGGATTGATGTCATAGCCCATCATACCTTCCGTCAAGTTTGTATGCGTGCGCGTGCGTACGTTATATACATATATGTCACTATTGGTCGAAATGGCATACTCCAGACCGGTTTTCTTGCGGCAGGTATAGGCAATCTCTTCGTTATTGGGGTTCCATGCCAGCTGTTCCACGCCGCCGAAAGGCTTCATTGGGCTTTCAAATGCAGTGCCATCCAGGATGTTGACACCTTCGCCCACCTTGGCTGACTTGATACGCTCTCCTTCGCCGTAGTAGGTCAGGCTAAGCGGACAAACGAAAGGCTGCGGAGCCGTCTCGGTCCATTCGTCCCAATGTTTGTACATTAGGTCGTCCACCACGCGGCCGCTGGCCAATGGCAGATCCGGATATTTATCCACGGTAGCGGGTACGGTCTTCACCTGCTTGATGAGGATCACTTGGTCGCGCATAGGGGAGAGTAGGAAGCCTTCTACATCTTCCGTTCCCTCTACAACCACATCTTCTTTGTCGCGACGCAGATGTAGTTTACCGTCTTTCAGGTATGCCAGGCAGCCGCTATTGCCGAACCAGGCGGGTTCGCTTCCGACGAACTCGTCGAATACCTCCAGGCCCTTTTCACCTTCTGCTCCAATGCGAATCCAAGTTGTCGAACGGTTCTCGGCCACGCTGTAATAGCTTACAGTATAGGCTATCCATCCGGTCTCAACGTCCACCTGAACGCTGCCTATGCGGCCCATCGCCCATAGGGCTTCCGGCGTGAATTTGTCACTCGTCAGTTCAATCTGAGGTTTCTGAATGGGCTGCTTTTCCGTACTTTCGCACGCTTGTTTTGCGCAGCCTGCGCTCATCATTGCAAGAGCAATCATAATCGTGTTTCTGAGTTGCATAATTGGTATTATTCTAAAAAAAACGTGCAAAATTACAAAATTATTTGCACAATTCCAAATTTTTTTGTAATTTTGTGCCCGCTAATGCTATAAAACACACACTTATGACGATTCAATTCCTCGGGGCCGCACGTGAAGTGACCGGCAGTAAGCATTTAATAACCACCAATTCAGGCAAACAGATACTGCTGGATTGCGGTATGTATCAAGGTAAAGGTATGGAAACCGATCGCGACAATCGTGACCTCGGTTTTGATCCGGAGAAGATAGACTGCATCATCCTCTCCCATGCCCATATTGACCATAGTGGCCTCATCCCTTATCTATGGCGGCAGGGCTTCCGTGGTGATGTCTATTGCACGCCTGCAACACGCGACTTGTGTGCACTCATGCTGCAGGACACGGCTTTTATCCAGGCGCAAGATGTGCGTTGGTACAATAAGAAGATGGACCGCCTCCATCAGCCTAAGATTACGCCGCTCTACGACACCAACCACGTACAGAGGGCCATGAAGCACTTCGTATCGGTGGACTACAACCGTCGTTTCCGCATCTTCGATGATGTGTTCCTCACCTTCACCAACTCAGGCCATATGCTCGGTTCGGCTGTCGTTAATCTGGAAGTGTTCGAAGAAGAATTACCCGCCAATGCCAAAAACGACGCCAAAATATGGAAGCGTATCGCTTACACCGGCGACATCGGACGCCTGCATAGTCACATCCTCCCGTCGCCCGATATTTTTCCGCAATGCGACTATTTAATCTGCGAATCCACTTATGGTAATCGTTTGCATGAGGATTCGCTGGTTTCCGAGCAGGAATTACTCGGCGTGGTCGAAGATACCTGCGTCTATAAAAAAGGCAAACTCATCATCCCCAGTTTCTCAGTCGGACGTACCCAGGAAATAGTCTATGTCCTCAACCAACTCTATAACAATGGCTCGCTTCCGCAAATTCCGGTCTATGTTGACTCGCCGCTGAGCTTTAATGCCACACAAGTCTTCCGCATGTACACCGACGAGCTCAACGAAGAAGTCCGCGAGACCATGCAGTTCGACCCCGATCCGTTTGGATTCAATACCCTGCATTATATCACGGATATCAACGAGTCCAAACGCCTCAATACCAATCCCGACCCCTGCATCATCATCTCCGCCAGCGGCATGTTAGAGGCAGGGCGAGTCAAGCACCACGTTGCCAATCATATTGCCGACCCGCGTTGTACCATCCTTATTGTGGGTTATTGTACGCCTACTTCGCTCGGCGCACGTATTCAAGACCCGTCACGCAAATGGATTTCTATCTTCGGCTTTGATCACAAGATCAAGGCGCAGATTTCTAAGATTGAGGGATTCTCCGGCCATGGCGACTACCGCGAGATGATAGACTGGCTCACGCGCTCGCAGAATGTAGAGGCTATTCGGCGCACCTTCATTGTGCATGGTGAGGAGGAGGCACAAGACGAGTACAAAGACCACCTCTATGAGGCAGGTTTTCGCAATATAGAGATACCGGAAAAGGGGAAAAAAGTCATAATTTAGCGGTTTTTGCATTTTTTTTGAAAAAAATACCAAAAAAATTTGGTCATGTCAAAAAAAAGCAGTACCTTTGCACCCGCTTTTGCGAAATGACTGATAAATCGTACATCGTAAATCGTCAAATCGTAAATTCGCGTTAAGCCCATTGAGGGCAAAACGCTCATGGTGGTCTTAGCTCAGTTGGTAGAGCATCGGATTGTGGTTCCGAGTGTCGTGGGTTCGAGCCCCACATTCCACCCCGGAGCGTTCTCCCGACGGAACGGGAGAAGCGGCCTCCGCCTAAGAGGGCAATGAGGCAAAA
>OCTX012222812.1_pt1 | contig 35771 bp, 28 predicted proteins | sample 1539691 | NCBI WGS metagenome assembly OCTX01 (sample SAMN02144231, study PRJEB22623) | gut metagenome | biome: sheep rumen | host: Ovis aries | place: New Zealand
TTCTTTGTTTCGAACTCTTTAAACTCTGGATCAACTAAAGCTCTTGTAATTTGTCTTGCTCTATCTGGTCTAAAGTTGAAGAATATTACTGAATCCCCATCTTCAATTGTAGCAACTGGCTTGTCACCATTGTAGATTACTGTTGGAACAATAAACTCATCGAATACTTCTTTTTGATAAGAGTTTTCCATGGCTTGTTGTGCAGAATTAGCTTTTTCACCAATTCCGAAAACCATTGCATCGTAAGCTTTCTTTTCTCTTTCCCATCTATTGTCTCTATCCATTCCATAATATCTACCACTGATAGAAGCAATTTTACCAACACCTTTTTCTTTCATTTTTTCTTCAAGTTGTTGAATATATCCTTCACCAGCAGCTGGAAGTGTATCTCTTCCATCCATTAAGCAATGAACGAAAACATTACTTTCCATTCCTCTTCTTCTTGCTAATTCAAGTAATGCGTATAAATGTCTTTGATGACTATGAACTCCACCATCAGAAACAAGTCCGATGATATGAAGTGATTTGTTATTATTCTTTGCTGATTCAACCGCATCAACGAATTCTGGAATACTGAAGAAGTCTCCATCTTCGATTGATTTTGTTATCTTTGTTAAATCTTGATAAATAATCCTTCCTGCTCCAATATTTGTATGACCAACTTCTGAGTTACCCATTTGTCCATCAGGTAATCCAACAGCTGCTCCACTTGCTGAAATTTTAGACATTGGACATGTCATCATTAATTTGTCAATATTAGGTTTCTTAGCGCCAGCAATAGCGTTTCCTTCTGGATTGTCGTTGAATCCAAAACCGTCTAATATCATTAGCATTGTAGTTTTCTTTCCCATTTTATCTTCCTCTTCTTCTATACATATATTGTTATTTATTTGTAATTACTCTTTATCGTAATTTACAATCTTACTAAATACATCTGCTTTTAAACTTGCTCCTCCTACAAGGCCTCCGTCAATATCAGATGTTGTAAATAATTCTTTTGCATTCTCAGGTTTTACTGATCCACCATAAAGAATTGAGATATCCCCTGTTGAGAAATCTTTCTCAATTTGGTTTCTGATTTCTTTAATTGCATCGTTAGCCTCTTCGCTAGTTGCTGTTTTACCAGTACCAATAGCCCAAATAGGTTCGTATGCAACTACGATATTATCTAAATCTTTTGCTTCTAATCCTTCAAAAGCATTATGAATTTGAGAAGTAATAACATTAACTGTCTCACCTGCTTCTCTTTGCTCTAATGTTTCTCCAACACATACAATTGGTTTTAAATTATGAGCTAATGCAGCTTTAATTTTCTTATTAACTGTTTCATCTGTTTCTGCAAAATACTGTCTTCTCTCTGAGTGACCAATAATTACATATTCACAGTTGATTGCTGTTAACATGTTTGGAGAAATTTCTCCTGTATAAGCTCCACTTTCTTCCCAGTGCATATTTTGAGCACCAATATGAACTGTCTTTTTCTCTTGTGTTGCATAATATGCATAATTTAAATCTGTGAAAGGAACACAAACAACAACTTCTGCTGTTGCTCCTTCAATTAATGTTTGTAATTCTTCAAGTACAGCCATTGTTGCATCTGGAAGCATATTCATTTTCCAGTTTCCTGCTACTATTTTTCTTCTCATACTAAACTCCTAATTAATTATTTATTTGGAATACATTCAATTCCTGGTAAAACTTTTCCTTCGATAAATTCTAGTGAAGCTCCACCACCTGTTGAAATGTGTGTCATCTTATCAGCAAGTCCTGCTTTTGTAACAGCTGCTGCAGAATCACCACCACCAATGATAGTTTTGCAATCTGTTAATTCAGCTAAGCATTCAGCAATTGCATTTGTTCCAATAGCAAATGGTTTTAATTCGAATACACCAACAGGTCCATTCCATAAAACTGTTTTTGCTTCTGCAAGAACGCTCTTATATAATTCGATTGATTCAGGTCCGATATCAAATCCTTCCCAATCATCTGGAATTTCGTTACTCTTAACAACTAATGTTTCTGTATCTTCAGAAAATTCTTTTCCGCATTTTGTATCAACTGGAAGTAATAATTTAACTCCCTTTGCTTCAGCTTTAGCAAGTAATTCTTTTGCTAAATCAATCTTATCTTCTTCAACTAAAGATTTTCCTGTTGAATATCCTTGTGCTCTGAAGAATGTGTAAGCCATAGCTCCACCAATAATTAATGTATCAACTTTATCTAATAATGAATTGATAACACCAATCTTATCTGAAACTTTCTTTCCACCTAAGATAGCAACAAATGGTCTTACTGGATTATTTAATGAATCTCCTAATTGTTCTAATTCTTTTTCAATTAAGAATCCGCAAGCTGATGGTAAGAATTTTGCAACGCCCTCTGTTGAAGCATGTGCTCTATGAGCTGTACCGAAAGCATCGTTAACATATACTTCAGCAAGTGATGCTAATTCTTTTGAGAACTCTTCATCGTTTGCTTCTTCTCTTGCATCATATCTAACATTTTCAAGAAGAACTACATCTCCTTCTTTCATATTAGCTGTTAATGCTTTTGCAGAATCACCAATAATATCATCAGCAAGTTTAACTTCTCTTCCTAATTGAACTGATAATTCTTTTGCAACTGGTGCTAATGAGAATTCCTTCTTAACTTCTCCCTTTGGTCTTCCTAAGTGTGAGCAAAGAATTAATTTTGCTCCTTGATCTAAAACATATTGAATTGTTGGTAATGCAGCAATAATTCTTGTTTTATCTGTGATATTTAAGTTCTCATCTAGTGGAACATTGAAATCACATCTCATTAAAACTTTTTTACCTTTTAAATCAATGTCTCTAACTGTAACTTTATTCATTTTTTCAAACTCCTTATTAAGATATATAAAGAGGTCCGACCTGAATCGGACCTCTAGGTCTACTTTAATTATTGTAATTCAGCGAAATATTTAATTGTTCTTACCATTTGTGATGTGTAAGAGTTTTCATTGTCATACCAAGAAACAACTTGTACTTCGTATAATCCATCACCCATTGGAACTACCATTGTTTGTGTTGGATCAAATACACCACCATGTGTATCTCCGATGATATCTGAAGAAACGATTTCTCCGTCATCATATCCGAATGAATCATTTTGTGCAGCTTTCATAGCTTCGTTGATTCCATCAACTGTAACGTTTTCACCTTTTACAACAGCTGTTAATAATGTTGTTGATCCTGTTGCAACTGGAACTCTTTGTGCAGCTCCAACTAATTTTCCATCTAATTCTGGAATAACTAATCCGATAGCTTTAGCAGCTCCTGAAGATGAAGGTACGATGTTAACTGCAGCAGCTCTTGATCTTCTTAAATTACCTTTTCTTTGTGGTCCATCAAGAAGCATTTGATCTCCTGTGTAAGCATGTACTGTGCACATAATTCCTGATTGAATTGGTGCATATTTATTTAATGTATTTGCCATAGGTGCCAAGCAGTTTGTTGTACAAGATGCAGCTGAGATGATTTGATCGCTTGATTTTAATGTTCCTTCGTTAACACCAAATACGATTGTAGGTAAATCATTTCCAGCTGGTGCAGAAATAATAACTTTCTTTGCTCCTGCATCAATATGTGCTTGTGCCTTATCTTTAGATGTATAGAAACCTGTACATTCTAAAACAACATCAACATTTAATTCTCCCCATGGAAGATTTGCAGCATCTTTTTCTGCATAAATCTTGATTGTTTGTCCGTCAACAGTGATTGAATCTTCTCCTGCTGAAACTGTATCTGCTTTAGCATATGTTTTTTGTGCAGAATCATGTTTTAAAAGATAAGCTAACATCTCTGGAGATGTTAAGTCGTTGATAGCAACGATTTCATATCCTTCTGCTCCAAACATTTGTCTAAATGCAAGACGTCCTATACGTCCAAATCCATTAATAGCAACTCTAACTGACATAATAAAAAATTCCTCCTTAAGAATTAATTGTAATTGCCAATTACTTTGGCAATCTAACGCATTAATTATATAGGAGGAATTTAATTTTTTCAAGAAAAATCAAGGGTTTGTAATATAAATATCACACTTGATTTACATAATTATCCAACTTTTCCATCTTTTTAGTCTAATTGGTATTTTAGCCCTAATTATTCCTTTTCAATATTACTAAAATCAAAATTTGGAACATACTCTTCTTCGTGCTTTCCTAGTTCTTGAATGTATCCATTTTCTAAGTCTAATTCTTCTAAATAAGCCTCAATTTCATCATATTCTTTTTGATTTATTTTTCTAGCAATTGACTCATCTTCCTTAGCCTTATAGGTTGGAAAATACTGAGCCATAACACTTACATATGTTCCCTCAGGTAGGTTTTCTTTAATCCATTTAAGAACATGCTTAGTGTTTTGTATGTGATTTGGCAATATCAAATGTCTAATTATCATGCCCTTTTGCATGATTCCATTCTCGTCAAAAACATTTTCTCCTACTTGTCTTTGCATCTCTTTAATTACTGCTGTTGCATTTTCGAAATAATGAGGTGCTGAGCTGTACTTTATAGAAATGTTGTCGGCAAAATATTTTAAGTCAGGCAAATATATATCAATCAAACCATCTAGCATTTTTATGGTTTCAACAGTTTCATAAGCACAAGTGTTATAAACAATTGGAATATGAAGTCCCATTGCTTTTGCTTTTTTTATAGCTTCGATTATTTGATAAACGTAGATTGTTGGAGTAACTAAATTGATGTTATTTACTCCTCTTTCTTGTTGTTCAATCATAATTTCAGCAAGTCTATCAGTTGTAATCTCTATACCTTTACCTTCATGGCTAATCTCATAGTTCTGACAGAACATACATCTTAAGTTGCAATTACTAAAAAATATTGTTCCTGAACCTTTTTGGTTTTCTCCTGGTTCACCACTAATGCAAGGCTCTTCAAAATAATGAGTTGATACTAGTGCTACTTTTACCTTGTCACTAGCCTTACAAAAACCAAGTTGACCATTTAATCTATTAACTTTGCAATCACGTGGACAAAGTTCACACTTATCTAGCATCGTCTTTCCTTTCTATTCTTGATCTAATCCTGCAGTGTATCCTGTTGAGTATGCTGATTGTAAATTAAATCCTCCAGTGTATGCATCAACATCAATTATTTCTCCAGCAAAGAATAATCCATTAACCAATTTTGATTCCATTGTTTTTGGATTTATTTCTTTTACTGAAACACCTCCTGCAGTTACTATCGCTTCTTTAATTGAACCGAATCCTGAGATTTCAATCTTGAAGTGTTTTAATAATTCAACTATTTTTAATCTTTCTTCACGAGTAATTGAATTAACTTTTCTTGTTTCTTCAATTCCGCTTCTCTCAATAATTACTGGTATCATCGCCTGAGGTAATAAATCATCAAGCGCATTTTTTAATTCTTTATTTTTGTATTTATCAAAGTCCCTTAAAATTCTATCATCTAATTTAGATTCATCCAATGCTGGTTTTAAATCAAACTCTGCATATGGATTAATCATCTTACTTCTTACTAAATGTGCTGAAGCACTTAAAACGATTGGTCCAGAAATTCCAAAATGAGTGAATAGCATTTCGCCAAAATCATCATAGATTTTCTTTCCATTTTCAAATAGCTTTATAGTAACATTTTTAAGTGATAATCCTTGTAGTTCTTGGCAGTAATGAAGTGAATCTCCCTCTGCTGTCATTGAAACTAATGATGGTCTTGTTTCTACAATTGTATGTCCTAACTCTTCTGCAAATCTATATCCATCTCCTGTTGATCCTGTTCCTGGATAACTTAATCCTCCTGTTGCTAAGATAACTTTATCACACGCAATATCTTCTCTTGGAGTTCTTACTGCAAACACCTTTTGTTTTCCTTCGCTATCTGTATTAACTAAAATATCTTTTACTTCAGTTTCAAGTCTTACATCAATTCCATCTAGTTTTCTAGTTAAAGCTTCGATAACATCAGTTGCTCTATCGCTTACTGGGAAGATTCTATTTCCCCTTTCATTCTTTGTTGGGATATCTATTAATTTTAAGATATCTTCATTAGTGAAGTTTTGGAACGCACTATATAAAAACCTTCCGTTTCCTGGAATGTTTTCTATAAATTTTTCCATTGGAAGAGAGCTTGTAATGTTGCATCTACCTTTTCCAGTGATGGCTAATTTCTTACCAAGCTTGTTCATCTTCTCTAATAAAATTACATTATCTCCCTGCTTTTTAGCAGAAATGGCGGCCAACATTCCTGCTGGTCCGCCTCCTATAACAATTACTCTCTTATTCATCTTTACTATAGTTCTTTCTGTTTTATTTTTATTGGTTGTCTCCACAGAATGAAGATACTGAAGTACCATTTTCAATCTCGTAGTATTGACCTAAGAATGCGTTGTTTGAAGAGTTTAATTCATATTTAGGACTGATGATTTCTTTTCCTGTTGAATCAACAACTCCCCATTTTCCATTCTTTTTAACACCAATATATTTACCATTTGTTAATTCAGTAACCATATCATATTCATAATTGATAATTGTTTTTCCTGTTGCATCAACAGCTCCCCATTTATCATTTTTCTTTGAAGCATAAACTGAATTGTTTGGTACTAAATCTTTATATGATGATTCTTTTCCTTCTAAAGAATAATACTTAACATCTGTATTATTATATATTTTAATGTATTTATCTGTTTTAGCTAAATATGCACTTGTTAATCCTTTGTTGATATTTCCATTTGCATCAATGATATCCATTCTGCTTCCATCAATTGTAATTCCTTGTAGAATATCAACATCATTTAATTTTTGAATTGTTCCATATTCAAATGGAACTTTGATGTTTCCTGTTGCATCAACTACACCAGTTTTTCCATCATTTGTTGCAATAAATAAATTATTTGTGAAGTATTCAATATAAACATATCCTGTAGTTGTTGTTGCTTTAAATGACTTGTTGCAAATTTTATATTTTCCTTCCGAATCAATTACAATACCATAATTATCATTTACTTTCTTATAGCTTTCATAATTTAATTCTAATTCATTTCCCTCTGTATCAAATACTTTTCTGACATCACCCTTGTAGCAAACTAGAACATCTCCTGCAAATCCTATTGTTGTGTAATCAATTGGAACTTTACAATCTCCATTTAAATTGTAAATACCGCTTGCACTATTTTGTTCAACTAAAAACAATTTAGAACCTTTATCATATTCAATACTTTGGAATTCAATTTTTAATAATTCAGTATTGTTTTTCATTATACCTACTTTTCCATTTTGTGAAACTTGTAGATATACATCTTTTCCTTCTATTTCTGTAAGTCTATTAACTTCGTTATATATTGTTTTTAGAATAACGCTTCCATTTGAATCTGCGTATCCAAATTTATAGCCTTTATCTGATTTAGTTCTTAATATAAATCCAGCGTTTTCATTTTTGCTATCTTTATCATAATAGCCATCAGCTGTTATGTTGTCATATTCAAAGTTGATCACTGTTCTACCATTAATGTTGATTACTCCATAGTAGTTATCTTTCTTTGCTTTTAAATACCCTTCTTTATAATCAATTCCTGTTATTTCTTCATAAACAGCATCTGTTATTTTGTTACCATCAATTCCTACTAATCCTAATTTTCCATTCTCTTTGTAAATCAAAGTAGTTTTTTCATATGGTACATAACTAACAAATGAATTAATTGGAATAGCTTGAACTTCTTGATATTGGTTTAAAACTTTTTCACTAGTTTTATTAACTGCATACCATTTTGTATCTGTTCCATAAGTATCTGTTACTATAAATGTATCTTTTGTAGGATTAGGAATCATAATATCTGCATATTTAGGCTCGATAACTACGTTTCCATCTTTATCAAGAACTCCTACTTTTCCGTCTTTTCTTAACACATAATAAACGACATCTTCCTTATTAATAGTTACTAAGTTAACTTTATTTGAATTAACAATGTTAACAATTATAAGAATAGCTGCAATTATAATTACTAAAACTAATAAAATTGCAAATTTATTTAATTTCTTTTGGTTTCTAGCCATACTGTCCCCCTCGTTTATTATATTATTACTTGCTCAATTGCTCTTCAATTATACATTAAGAATAAGGCAAAATTCAACCTCTAAATTGTGTTTAATTATATAATATATTTTTTCTGTTTTCATCTATTTTTATAAAAAAAAGAATGGTATAATGATATGGATTTTTTAAATCAATATAAAAAATTACTGGAGGTTTTCTTTTTTATGAAGAGGCTCAACGAAACCATGATGCAGTATTTTGAATGGTATCTTCCATCAAACTGTAAATTATGGACTAATCTTATCAATCAAGCTCCTATTTTAAAAGAAAAAGGTATTACTTCAATCTGGCTTCCACCTGCTTATAAAGGTGCTGCCGGAAATAATGATACTGGCTATGGAGTTTATGATTTATATGATTTAGGTGAATTTAATCAAAAGGGTTCTGTAAGAACTAAGTATGGTACAAAAGATGAATACATAGCAGCTATTGAAGCACTTCAATTAGAAGGTATTCAAGTTATTGCTGACATCGTTTTAAATCATCGTCTTGGTGCTGACGAAAAGCAAGAAGTTATTGCTTACGAAGTCGATCCAGAAGATAGAAATTTAACCATTGGTGATTACAGAAAGATTTTGTGTTGGACAAAATATAATTTCGAAGGAAGAAATAATAAATATTCTGATTTTAAATTAGATTGGTCTCACTTTACTTCAATTGATTATGATTTTTATACAGAAACAAATAAAATATACAAATTCTATGGTAAACACTTCAGCCCTGATGTTGATAAAGAACATGGAAACTTTGATTATTTAATGGGTGCTGACGTTGACTTCAATAACTTAGATGTTGTTAATGATTTAACACTTTGGGGTAAATGGTACTTTGATCAAACTCATGTTGATGGATTTAGACTTGATGCTGTAAAGCATATCCGTTTCTCTTTCTACAAGAAATGGTTACATGAATTAAAGCATTATATTGGTGAAGATTTTTATACAGTTGGTGAATACTTTAGTGGAGATGTTAATGCTTTATTAAACTATTTAGACTACAACAGTGAGGTTACATCTTTATTTGATGCTCCTCTACATTATCATTTTAGAGATGCTGCAAATAGTGGTGGCTATTATGATATGAGTAAACTGTTTGAAGATACTTTATTAGATAGAAGACCTTCAAGAGCAGTTACTTTTGTTGATAACCATGATACAGAACCTGGTCAATCATTAGAATCTTGGGTTCAAGAATGGTTTAAACCATCAGCTTATGCTTGCATAATGTTTAGAGATGTTGGAATCCCTTGTATCTTCTATGGAGATTACTATGGAATTCCTGAAAAGAATATACCACCTATGAAAGAAATATTAGATAAGTTCTTAATGTGCAGAAAATATCTAGCATACGGTGAAGAAAAAGATTACTTTGATGATCACGATATTATCGGATGGACAAGATTTGGTGATTACTATCACCAAGATTCAGGAATGGCTGTTATCTTATCAGATGGACCTGGTGGAAACAAGCAAATGAATGTTGGAAAAAACTTAGCAAATTGTGTTCTTTATGACTGCACAGGAAACATTAAAGAACCAGTTTACGTTGATAAAGATGGTAATGGAATATTCTACTGCAATGGTGGTAGCGTATCAGTTTGGATTAAAAAAGATAATATGTATAACCTATAAAATATAAAAGACTAGAATTATCTAGTCTTTTTTCTTGGCCTTTTTGCAAAAAGAAAAGACTAGCATAAGCTAGTCTTTATAATTTCTTAATTAATTATTTGTTTCCTTTAACTGCTTTGTATGTGTTTAATGTCATGATACAATCAGCGATTAATGCAACGCCCATGATTGTTCCGAACCATCTGAATCCATTTCCAGTAATTAAATAGATTACTGTGAATAATAATTCAATACCACCAGCTACGATACCCATAATTAAAGCTTTCTTGTCTTCTTTCTTTGCGAATACCATTCCAATCCATTGTGTTGCACAGAAAGCGATATCAATAAGTATTGCAATAACTAATAGTGCTATATATCCGCCTGCACTCTTTCCACTGAAAGCTAATGCATAACTTGCAAGAGGGCTTGATAATGTTGCTATTGCTGGAATAACTGTAAATAAATCAATTACAACTGCAATTGATGCTAAAATTCCTAAAACTAAGAAGATAGTTTTAAGATCAGCAAATTTTTTCTTTAATCCCTCTTCTGTGTTTGGTGCATTAAATCCTTGGAAAAATTGATTTCCTTGTGGTGCTCCTTGTGGTTGTTGTGGTGCTTGGTATTGTTGATATTGTCCTTGTTGTTGATTATTATTTTCTTCCATAATTTTTTCATCTCCTTTAAAATTTATACGGTTCAAATTATATCATTTACTTTTCTATTTTGCTAGTATTTTTATGATTTTTTTACAATTTTTTATAACTCAGCTGCCCCAACGATTCCAGCGTCATTTTTAAGTTGTCCAACTAGTAATTTATATTTGGTTTCTTTATTAAATAGATGTTTTTCAATCTGCTTTTTTAGTCTTGGCATAAAGATATCATCATAGTATGCAAAACTTCCACCAAAGGCTATAGCCTCGGGTTCAAATATATTAATTAAATTTGCTACTCCGATTGCTAGATTTTCTACATATTCATCTATAAATTTATTTACATCTTCTCTATCAATATTTGTTCTAATATATTGTTGCACTTCCTCTGCGATGCAATCAGCTGGAAGGTTAAAGGTTTTTATAAGTTTTCCTCTAAATCTCTTCATTGAAGCAAATGTTTCAAAACATCCTTTGTTTCCACAGTTGCATTGTTCACCATTTTTATCTATTACCATATGTCCAAGTTCAAATCCGGTATTTAATTTAGGTGCTAACAACTTGTTATTTAGAAAAACTGCACTTCCTACTCCTGTGCCAATGCATAAATAAATGCAATCTTCATATCCTCTTAGAACGCCATATTTCTTCTCTGCTAGTCCAGAACACTTACCATCATTTTTAACTTTAATGGTTGTATTGAATGATTTCTTTAATTCATCTACTATATTGAAATCTTTTATTTTCATATTTACTAGATTTCTTAAATTAGTTGCAGATGGATTTCCTGGAGTTGCAATTCCGATTTTAGAAATGTCGCTCTTTGTATAATTATTTTTCTTTAGTAAATTATCAATTTCCGAAGTAATAGTTGCTATTATGATCTGCTTTGCTCTTTCTTCTGTTTCAGCAACATCACCTAGATAAATATCTTTCTCTTCTTTATCGATTATCTTTCCTTCTTCATTGACAATTCCTGTGGCTATATGACTGCCACCTATATCAATTCCTATTCTCATCTATCCTCCAACTAATCTAATAACATAAATATAGATATTAATAATATTGTAAAGTTTGAAACTGCTAGATAAGATCCGATTGGTAAGCTTGGAACAGTCTTACTTTGATATTTACTTGATTTATCACTTACTTTTTTAATTATGATTCTAAAGAATACCATAACTAATGTCATTATAACTGAAATAATTACTGAAATTTCTTGAGTGAATAATCCCATGATTGCGCAAATTAATGCTACACTGATTGGATAATCTCTCTTCTTATTTTTCTTCTTTTGAGTAAGGCTTGCCACCAACAATAAAGATATTGCAATTAGATAAATTATTAATCTATTTAGATTTAATTGTTGATGCATAAAGTAGCAAGTAATATAGTCTGTCACAATTCTTATTACAGAAATAACTATTCCATAATTCATTACTTTTGTTGAAATAACATGGCTATTAAAATCTTGTACTAATATAAAGTATAAGAATACTACGTATAATTCAGAAACAAATAACTCACAGAAATTTGTTACTGATGCTGTTGTTGCTGTTATTCCATAAGCCTTTGCTAATAATAAAGTAATGATTCCAAATAATAGTTCAACGACAAACTTTTTAAAAACTAAAGGTTTGCCGCAGTGTTTGCATTTTCCATTATAAATAAGGTGACTTATAATGGGAATGCATTCTGACCATTCGAAATCATGATTACATTTATGGCATTTAATTTTTCCACTAAGTATTTTCTTTTTTGCTGAAATTCTATATCCAATTTCCTCGACTAGACTTCCAACAAAACAACCTATAATGAATATAATTATATGTAATCCAATATCCATTTGTTGTATTTCTCCTTTGTATTTTATTCTTTAATTTTACGCATTGTTCTCTGAAGTTTCATTTGCTGCAACTGTATTAGTTGTATTCTCTACTGAATTATTTTCTGTATTAGTAAATGTTTTTTTATTAATAGCTAAAGCAATTATTACTCCAGCAATTAATAATAAAACTAAGATTGCTATTATTAATGAAATTAAAGATACTCCTCTTTCGCTTTTCATTTAAAATCCCCCTTTTGTTCTATCGTCATCTCTGTCTCTTCTTTGATTGTTTTCTTGTTGCTTTTCTTGTTCTGCTTGCATTTCTTCATAAGCATCATAATCTGCTTTAGTGAAGTAATATTCATTTGTTAAGTCTTCAACCAAATCAGCATTTCTTTCAAGAATATTGATAACTTCTTCTTGTTGCTTTGTCATCTTTGTATTTATTTCTTTTTCTTTTGCATCTTTTAATCTGATATTTAAATTTCCCAAAATTGGAGTAAAGTGATTGTCTTCTTCTATCTTTCTCTTCATCTTAGGATCAATCTCTACTGCTAAATTAGCATAATGAATAGCTAATTGATAATTCTTTTGGAATATTTTTGTTTTTGCTAAATAATAATATGCATATGCAACTGTTTTATCATCATCATCATTTAAGCAGTCCATGAAGTATTTTTCGGCTGTTTCATAATCTTTAAATATGATGCTAATTTCACCTAAGTTAAGATTTGAAATTCCGGTTAATCCATTTAATGTTGCTGCTTTTTGATAATTATCTTTTGCGTTTTGAAAATCATTTAATCTTGTATAATTCATTCCTAAATAGAAATATAAATCATATGCAGTTGGATTAAATTCTATTGCATGTTTTAAAACCATAACTGCTTCTTTAAATTTTTCTGTATCATATAGTATTTGCGCAAGTTGAATATTTCCTTCTAAATAACCTGGATCTTCATTTAACAAGCTAGATAGTGTTGCTATTGCTTGATTTGGTTTCTTTAGTTTTACTTGGATGTTTGCCAACTCGCAGTAATTTTCTTTATTTGTTTTATTAAGTTCTATTAGTTTAAGATATTCTATTTCTTGTTTTTCTAATTCATTGTTTTCGCCATAATATTTTGCCAATCTGCTATGTGCCCAATAGTTGTTGTTATCTTTTTCTATTATTGAGAAATAGAATTCTTGGCGATTCTCTGGTTTTGTAAATCTTTCTCTTAATATGTAGTTTATATATATATTCTTTCCTTCTAATAAGAATATTATCAAAGGAACTACAACTCCAAATAAATATATAATAAAGTATACTGGAACACTTGGTTCTTGATTTGCAATTACAAAAACAAAGTCAATAAAAGCTCCAATAACTTCTATTATTAGAGTGAAAAGGTAATTATTAAATTTAGATAGTAAAGCTTTTACAAATGTGAACACCAAAAAGCTTAATACTATAACTGTTGTAATAATTAAAAAAACCATATTTCTCCTTATTGCTGGCAAAATTATATAATAATAAAAAATGTTTGTAAACAACTTTTTTTATTAGAAAAATTCAAAATTTGTATTGACAAAACTTATTCGTCATACTATAATAACGATTGTCACGCAGATATGGCGGAACTGGTAGACGCACAGGACTTAAAATCCTGCGGTAGCGATACCGTCCCGGTTCGATTCCGGGTATCTGCACCAAACTTGAGAGATCTTTGATCTCTCTTTTTTGTTGCTTTTCTTCTTTATTCTTGCTATAATCCTCGTGAAAATAAAATTTAATAGAGGTGTTTATGAAAAGTTTTGTAAAAAATATTCCAAACATTCTAACTGTTAGTAGATTCTTTTTTATACCTTTCATATTTGGAGCAATTCTCAATTATCAATTTTTAACTGCTGCAATTCTACTAACTATTTCTGGTTTAACAGATGTATTGGATGGAATAATCGCAAGAAAGTTTAACTTTGTATCTAACTTTGGAAAACTAATTGATCCCCTAGCTGATAAAGCTAATCAATTATTTACATTGATAGCTTTAGCCTATATCAACATTATTCCATGGTGGATTTTAATTGTTGTTTTCTCAAAAGAATTATTAATGGTTGCTGGAGCAGCTTTCTTATTTGGAAAGAAATTAGTTGTTTCAAGTAGATGGTTTGGTAAACTTTCAACTGTGCTATTCTATTTAGCAATAGTTTCATCATTGGCAATCCACTTCTTTAATATAGAATTCCAATTTGATATTTATATTTATTATGTTGCATTAATTTTCACTGTTCTTTCATTACTTATGTATGCAAGAGAATTCTTCTTAAAAGGATATCTAGCAAAAGATGATTTAACAGCTGAAGATACTACTATTACTGAAAAACCTACTAAGGAAGACAAAATTGAAGCTAAGTATAATAGAGCTTCTAATAAGGCTAAAAAATTAGAGAAAAAGAAGAAAAAATTAGAAAGTCAACTAAAAGACGCTAAATAATTGTTACAAATTCTTAATAAAAAAAATCGCAAAAACCCTTGCTATTTATTAAGATTTCTTGTAAATATATTAAAGACTGCAAAAGTCAAAAACATTTTTTTATTACTTTAGGAGGTAATTAATAATGAACAAATCTGAATTAATCGCAGCAATGGCTGCTAAAACAGGAGAAACAAAGAAAGATGCTGAAATCGCATTAGACGCTATGATTGCTGCTATTACAGCTAGCTTAAAGAAAGGTGACAAAGTTCAATTAGTTGGATTTGGTTCTTTCGAAGTAAAGAAGAGAGCTGCTAGAAAAGGAAGAAATCCTCAAACTAAGGAAGAAATCAAAATTCCTGCATCAAAAGCACCTGTATTCAAAGCTGGTAAAGCATTAAAAGATGTAGTAAATCACAAATAATTTGTTTATTATATTTTTAGAAAGGAAGTGGTTAAACCACTTCTTTTTTTGTTCAAAATCGCCTGAACCACTTGTATTTTTTGCCATTTTGTAAGATAATAGAAGTGTACGAGTATGTATAGGGAAAGGAACCTACTATGCTTAAAATATTGGATAAATTTTTAAATGCACTTAAAACAGATAGAAATACATTTTTCACTTATGTTCTATCTTTATTAACTGTGTATTTTTTAGTAGATCGTTTAATTGAATTTGCATTTATTGTATTTACAGGCGTTGCATATTATTATTGGAGTCCAATAATGTATACAGTAGCCCTTGCTTCTTGCGTATTTTCATTTGCCTTTGCAATGAAATCAAAATTTGTAAGCGTAGATCAAGATAAAGTTAAATGGTTTAATAGATTTGTAATTGAATTTTATATCTTAGTAATCTTAATGTTTACTGAAGGAATCAATAAGTTGCTTTGGATGGGATTCATCTCAGTACCAAACTTCACTGGTATCGTTCAAAACTTTGGATTCTTAATTAGTCCAGCATTTGGATCATTAGCATTAATGCTTCCTCTACTTACTGGAGGTACAATCTTTAAGAAATTATTCTTAGATGTTAATGATACTAGAAAAGTATTTGAAGGTATTTATGATTATAAAGGTATCGATTTAAGTGATGCTTCAAAAGGTTGGGGTAATTTCACTAATGAATTATTTATCGGTATTGAAAAAGAGTATGGAACAAAAGTTAAATTTTCAGAAATTAGAAGATATGAATCAACACTTGTAGTTGGTGTCTCTGGTGCAGGTAAAACGACATTAATTTTTGAACCTTGGATTGCACAAGATTTATACAAAAAATACTTCTATAGAGAAACAGCAAAAAGTATGGCTAATGCAGCTTTACGTACAGGAATAGCAACATTAAATGCTCCATATGATAATGACTATATTAACAATAATTTCTCATTAAATATGATTCTACCAGTTGAATCTAAAGCTAAAGCATATTCAGCATATTTTAAGAAATTAATAATGAATCAATCTGGTTCAGATTACACATATAGAGATTTAGGTTTAACATATATTGCTCCAGATGATGAAACAATTGAAAAAATGAAAAAAGTTTGTACTGCACATGGTATTGGATACTACTTATTTGATCCTAATAGTTCAGATTCTATTGGATTAAACCCATTCTCATTTACTTCTCCTCTACAAGCAGCTACAGCAATCTCTACAATTTTAGGTGGCTTCTACGCTAGTGCTTCAGGTGGATTAAACTATAAAGAGAATTTAGCTAATCAAGTTGTTGAAAACTTAGCTATCCTTTTAAAGGTTGTTTATCCTAAGTTAAATGCAGGTAAATTACCTAACTTAAATGATATGTATAAGTTATTAAATAACTTTGATGTTATTGAAAAGATGTGTAGAATTCTTGAGGAAGATGAAGTTCTTTCAAAAGAATATGAAAATCAAATTGAATACTTCAAAAAGAATTTCTATGAAAAAGGCAATAGTAAGGAAGAAATGAAGAAATTAGTTTCTATTCCTCTTGCTCAACTTGATACATTATTAAGATACCCGGGTATCAAACGTATTTTATGTAATAGAGAAAACAACATTAACTTTGATAAAGCAATTGAAAACGGAGATGTTTGCTTAGTTTGTACAAGACGTGGTGATTTAGGAGAAACTGCTCATAAAGCATTTGGTTTATTCTATTTACTATTAATGCAATACTCTGTTTTAAGAAGACCAGGAAATGAAAAATCACGTATCCCTCACTTCTTGTATGTTGATGAATTCGCTGATTTCGTATGTCCGGCTACAGAGTTAATATTTACAACTTATAGAAAATATAGAATTGGTACAGTTATTTCTGTACAAAACTTATCTCAATTAAGAGGTAAATCTTCACTTGTAAGCTTAAACGAAGTAAATGAACAATTAACTACTACCGGTGATTATAGTAAGATTGGTGATACAATTTTAGCAAACTGTTCAAACAAACTTGTATTTGGTGGCGGTTCTCCAGAAGATGCCGTTTACTGGCAATCTGAAATTGGCCAAGTTAAGAAATGGTGGATTACTGATAATGATTACGATAAAGCACAAGATGCTTATATATCTAAAGCTAACGTAGCTTATAGATGGGGTCCAAAACAATATGCTGGAACAATTACTGGTGCTAAATTCAAGAGAGTTACTTATAAGATTAAAGATTTAGGTGGTAAGATTGAAAACGGTCAAGCAGATTTAGACTTTATGCCTGCTAAATATTTAGACAAGCAAAAAATTAAAACATATAATTTCACAAGTTTTTCTAACGGCATTGCTGATGCTAAGGAAACAGATAAATACAACGACACAATGTACAACAAATTTGGAAATACAGCTCATAGAAGAACTGATAAAGCAGTATTTAGTGGTGATAATTCTGATGGACCAATTCATACAGATCCAACAAACTTATCAATCAAACCTGATGCAAATGATGCAATCTACAACCCTGGACAACGTAAAAACAATAACAAGAAAGCATCTTCATCAAATAATGATGAAGAATAAATAATAACAAATTAAAATTAATAAAAAATAACACTTATCTTCTGATAAGTGTTATTTTTTTATTAATTAAACATTTACTATCAAAAACATATACATTCTTATACATTTTATAAATTAAATTGCATCAAAACATATTCATATCTATCTGTTAATAAATCACTAGCATAATTTTGAGTAGCTTTTCTATCTTTTGTTAACGCGCCTATGCTTGGTAATTTATTCTTTTTTAGTTCATTTATTATCGTATATGACATTCCAGTTCCAAGTCCAGGATATTCTTTTGCAACGCCAACATATAGCATGATATACTCTGTTGGTTTTCTTTTTAGTTTCAGCACTTTGAATATTTTTAAAATATTAAGATTATAAACCAAATTACTATAGTTTGGAATACTAATAAAGAAACCAACAAGTTCATTCCCTTTATATGCTAGTTTTACCATTGAAGGATTTAATATCATTTTATAACTCTTAAACATATTAACAAAATCTTCTTTAGTAATGGATTTATATATCGGAAAGTCTTTGTATAAATCAGTTAGTAAAAAATATAGTTTTTCTATTTCTTTATCATATTCATCACAATTTAAATTTTTAATAACAATTCCTTCGTTTGTATATTTATTGTATCTACTTAAGTATTTCTCATTTTTATATTCATCTTCTATTACTTTGTATGTATTTGATGTGTAGTGTTCAGCAACATCAAAACCATTATCTAAAAACATTTTATAATAATAATCTTTATTATAAGGCTCTCCTGTATATGGCTTTCTATCAAACTTATTAATTTTAAGTCTATATTTAAACCAGAAAGATGCATCCACTGGTCCAATAATGCTTTTATAATTATTTTGTCTTACAAATTTCTTTGCACTATCAAATATTGTTTTAGCAATTTCTTTGTCGTTATAACATTCAAAAAAGCCCAAATATGCATTATCATCATTTGGATAAACAGTTATTGCAAATCTACCAACCGTTTCCTCTCTATCTACAATTATAAACTTATATATCGTAAAATATTTGCATAGTGGATGTATACCTTCTAGTATTTCTTTTACCTCTTTTGAATCTTCTGTATTATCACCAATGTATAGTTTTTTAGGCAATTTAATAAATTCTTTTATGTACTTACTTTCATCATTAAATTGTATACACTTCATTATTCTCTTCTTTCTATTTATTAATAATGGTTATACTTCCTGTTGTTCCGTCCATCTCTATAATATCACCACTCTTAACTGTATTCAACAAGTTTGCAACACCAACAATTGATGGTATTCCCAATTCTCTCGAAATAATAGCTGTATGTGATAATAGTGAACCTTTTTCTGATATTATTCCTTTTGCTGTGGCTAATAAGAATACCCAACCTGGATCTGTCATTTTTGTTACTAAAATCTTATCTTTTACATCTTTGACATCATTAACATTAGCTATTACTAATACCTCGCCTTTAACTTTTCCATTTGAACATGGTATTCCCCTTAGTTCTTTTGCATCAGTATAAAATTTCTTCATATTAACATTTGTGTGTGACTTATTAAATTCTTTACCCATAAATATAATTCTATTATATGCTGGTAGGCATTCATATAACCTATAGTCATCTTTTCTTTTTCTGATAACATCAGTCATAGACTTTTTGTCTAAAATTAAACTTTTGATTTCTTCCAAACTTAAATAGAATATATCATTTTGATTCTCAATAATTCCTTGTTCTTGATATATCTCTCCCCATCTCAAAGTCATACTTCTTACCATGCCAAATATTCTACTTCTATTTAATCTTGAGATTTCTCTATTTTTAATGCCTAGAGTGCATTTTCTAGCAAGTTTTTTAGCAACATATCCAACCTTTATATTTATATCTTGTGTTTCTGTATTTATGCTCTTATATATCTCAGCTAGTTTGTCCATATCTTCACGATATTCTTGTATCTTTTGAGTAAGTAATTCTGGATTTGTTCTAAAAGTTTTGCTTTCAAGTTTTAGTTCTTCAAGATTTCTATCACCATAGTTTTGTATATACTCTTTAATCTTTTCATCGTATTCTTCTTGAGAGTATTCATCCTTTTTATATGCTAACGAAATCAATTCTTTAATAGGTTTCATACTTTCTATGTTTGTAATACCCGAAATATACCTATTTGAAACCTCTTCGTAGTTCTCATATTTTTTCTTTAACTTGTTTTTTAGAAGTCCAGTATATATAAATGTATATAAATCATTTATTAATGTTATGTCCCAACACGATAATAATTCTTTTTCAACTTTTTCGTATAAGTTTAAAATTTCTTTTTCATTTAAATTCGAATTGAACTCTTTATAGAATTCAGAACTAATTTCTATGAATTTTTCATTAAGTTTAGCCATATTCTTTGGCACTTTGATTAATTCATATAAAGAATTAAAGTAAACACGAATTCTTGAAATAAAAGATATGTTTGTATCTTTTTTATTGTATGTCTTATTTTTAACTCCTAACATCTCCTGCCAGATTGGAATTATTTTTTTACTAAAAGGTAAACGACTTATTAAGCTATACCAGTTACTAATCTTGTAATAAACTCTTCCGTTCACAGAGCCTGTCATATTGTTAAATACGTCAGATATCTTCTCTAATTCTTTTTCGCTTTTAAGTATTCTTCTGCTAACGCCTTTAAAAACACCGCTGTAAATTGAATTTACAAAAGAAACAGTTAATGGAAGGCTGATTCCTGGATAGCTTTCAACAATATTGCTATTATCAAATATTAATGGTTTTAAATCATTAATTGTAGTAATGTTTCTTGCTTGTAGTATATAAATCTTGTCCTTATATATTCCAAATTCAATATCTAAGTATTTCCCTAGAATACTAGTAATATTTTGAGAAACTTCTATTAGCTCCTCCACTTTATTTTTATCTAAATAATCATTAGTTCCTTCGAAATAATATAACTTATCATTTAAATTATAGAAATAACTTGTAGTTTGGGTTTTATCAGATACAACATTCTCCCCTAGTCCTTCTCCAACTACAATAACACTCTCATTTAAAATACCTTGTGGATTGGCTGTAAATACAACTCCAGAGTATTCTGATTGTACCATCTTTTGCACAATTACATTCATTTTTAAATTAGAAATATCTATATTTTTTTCTAAAGCATAATCTATTACATTCTCATTGTATAATGATTTGAAACATTCAATAATCTTCTGATTTAAGTTTTCTTTTCCCACATTTAGATATGTGTCAAATTGTCCTGCAAAGCTATCATTCTTTCCATCTTCAATATTAGATGAAGATCTAACGGCATATTTATCGCATTCTAAGCAAATTTCAAAATCTTTTTTGATATTCTTATCTAAACACTCTCTTAGTAAAGTGCTTATCTCTTTTGATGATTTTTCTTTATTGTTTTGTATTGTTTTAATTATTTCATCAGAATCTTTTACTGCATCTTCAAATTTGATAATTTCAAAATCAGCAACATTAAATCCACTATTCTTTAGTTTCAATAAATTTTCATATTTACTGCCCAACATTATATTTTACCAATCAAAAGATATACTACAATTGTTAAAAGCATTGTGCCTTCTTGGAAATATGTATATCTTTCTACCTTATCTACTATTTTAAATCTCTCTGGATTCTTAATGAATTGTATAAACTTCCATGTCATCCAACTTACTAGAAGTATTAAAATTACAACAGAAACCTTATTTAAGTTCCATACTAGAATAATATTTGTGATAATATCTACTATTGTCAAAATCAAAACAAATTTAGTTGATTTTTTATATCCAAATAGCTTTGAATATGTAGTATATTCATTTTCATCTTTAGGCGCTCTAATCTTTCTAGATACTTCCCAAATTAAAGCCGGAAAATATAATGTTAGAAGTGCCATAGCTGTTGTTAATGAAAATGCTGGTATTGAATATTTAATACATGTAAATGATATTATGTATAAATTTACAAACATTTGAACTGGATTATGTGTAATTAACGCTAATGGAAGACTTGGTTGTATCTTGCTCTTTTGGAAGAACCATTTGCTCATCAAATATCCATAAATATATAAAATAGCAAAGTATACAAGATTATTCATAAAGATTATATTTAACACTACTGCTATTAGCTCTACTATTACGCCAATGATCATTACATCTTTTTTAGTTGTTCTTCCACTTGGCAAAGGTCTGTCTTTAAAAAGTTTTTTATCAGTTTCATAATCTTTTAAATCGTCTGCTATACGTAACCACAATAAAAACGCAAATACTGTATATGCTCCAACAAATTCTTGAACACCTATGTTAAAGGTTGTAACACCATTATTTAATAATACTATAAAATGTATTTCTAAAAACACAATTATTCCTAGTATTAATCTTGGAATTAATGGGTATCTTTCTTTAAAATAAATATGCCATCTTTTTAACATCTTACTTTTCCTATTCTTTCTCCATATTTTACCTTAGTTTCAATGCCTTGATTGCTATATTCTAAAATGTCATTATCAATTTTTACTTTATCATTTGTTAATATAATAATAGTTGATCCACCCAATTCAAAATAGCCTTTTTCTTCGCCTTTTTTGCAGTTGATTTCATCTCTATTATTAATCTTTCCTACGGTTAATGCTCCTACTTCTATGCAGATGATTTTTCCAAAGTTTTCAGTATTTATATAACTGCAAACTCTTGTGTTTTGACTATAAACCTTGTATTTGTTTGAGATTGAACTTACTGTATGAAGCTTTCCTTTAATTCTTTTAGTACTTTCAATTTTTCCATCATCTACATAACAATATCTGTGATAGTTATCCATTGATAATCTAAAGACTAAACAGTTGCCATTTTTAAATTGGTCTAAATCTAACTTATCTTGTATCAAATCTTCAATTGTATACATGCTTTGCTTAACTTTAATTGTTAGATCATCTTCTATTTTATGTACTGTCAATTTTGAATCAGCAGGTGATATAAAAGAATCTTTTTCTTTATCATATTCTGTTTTCTTTTTCTTTCTAATAAAGAATTCATTAAATGATTTATACTCTTTCTCTTCATATTCATTAATGTCTATATTATATTCATTTATAAACTTCTTTATTTTCTTTTTACTGATTCCCATACTATTGTATTTTCCATTTATTTTTGAAAATACAGGGCTAATAATCAATTTTAATAGTATTCTTCCAAATGCTTTGTTATATAAAAAGTTTAAATATTTGCCACCATATTGAGAATCTTCATTAACAGTTTTACTTTCTCTATCATATATCATTTATAAAACCCCTAAATATAAAACTAGTGTAATTATTGCTAATATTGGAAATATTAAATAAGCAACTCCCTTTGGTTTTATGATTTTAATTTTTAATATATTTAGCATTGCAACCACTGCAATTAATATTGTGTATATTATTGTAAAAATATTGAATGGTATTACATAGCTTAATAAATAAAATAGTGGAAATATCATAGCTGTGTATGTTACTGGCAGACCAGTATAATACTTTACAGGTTTGCTATTATCTTCAAGTGAAACATTAAAGTGTGCAAGTCTAGCTATTCCACAAATTGCAAATACAGCTATTATTATAAAATGGTACCATTCATTCATTTCTAATCTTAGAAAAATTGCTACTGGTAATGCAATAAAATCAATTACATCCACTAATGAATCTAGTTGAATTCCAAAGTTCTTTTCTTCTTCTGTTCTTTTGCATTTTCTTGCAACTGCACCGTCAAACAAATCGCATATTCCAGCAATTATTAAGCACGACATTGCTAAATTAACGCATTTTACTTTCATATTAAAACATATGAATATTCCGAATATACTAACAGCTAATCCAATATAAGTTAGAATAACTGATCTATTCCATTTACCAACAAACATATTTATTCCTCCATTATTGTTACAATACCAGTTGTTCCATCAATCATAATCTTTTGTCCATCTTTAATTTTGCTTGTAACGTCATGACAGCTAACGATAGCTGGTATTCCATATTCTCTTGATACAATTGCAGCATGGCATAGTATTCCACCATATTCTGTTACAATACCAGATAGTATTGCAAATTTAGGGGTCCAACCAGTATCAGTAAATTTAGTTACAAGTATATCGTCTTTTTGTAGTCTATCAATTTCATCGAAACTTTCTATAACTCTAGCAGTTCCAACTACTTTTCCATTATTTGCTCCTAAGCCTTTAATTGCACTATCAACATTATTTTTAGTATCACCTGCTCCGATATCTTGTCCTATCTCATTCTCACTCATATAATTTCTATATGATTCATAATAATTCTTGTTTTTGTTAATTATGTCTTTTACATCTTTATCCGAAATTTTATTATCAAGATAATCCCATAAGTTTCCGACTTTTAAGAACCAAATATCTTCAACATCATCGATTATCTTTTCATTTACCAATGCTTTTGCTAGTTCAACTGTATAAATTCTTATTAGATAATAGAATCTAGTAGAAACATCTCTAAATTCTTCTCTCCACCATAGCATTTTTCTCATCTTAATTACTTTGGTGTATATCTTTTTATACTTCTTGCTACTAACTTTTTCTTTTATGCTTTCAAAGATTTTTTCATACGCTTCTTTACCCTTTTTCTTATCCTCAATTGGGCTAAACTTATCTTCTAATAAGATCATATCCTTTAAAGTGATTATAAAAGGTGTTATATCTTCATAATAGCATTTGTATGTTACATCAAGTTCTTTGTCAGAATGATAACCATACTTATCTACTAATTCTCTTACAGCATCAAAATCTTCTCTGCTCTTCTTAGAATCAATATCTTTAATGATTTCATTACTTTCTTTTTCTTGCCAATATTTAAAGTTGTTTTTGTTTTTCCTTATTATTCTACTGATGTCCCACATATTATAAAATGGTAGTAAGTGTGAAATATCTTCAATACTTCCTAGAAGTGTTAGATACTCACTTTCAGACACATATTTTAATAAACCATCTTTATATAATGATTGATGAATTGTATTTATAAATATTTGCCAGAAGTATGTTGATTCACTTTGTAAATAATCTTCGTGTGTTAACTCATACCAAGTTTTCTTTATATCTTTAATCTCTTTGTTATCATAATTGTTTTTGTAGTTGTAGTATTTATCTAATAAATCTACTTTATATTTTTCTGCATTCTTATTTCTAGTGTTTAATATCTTCTTTTGAGCAATTGCCATTCTAATGATGTCTTTTAGTGATTTTAAAGTAAGCTTTGTAGTCTCTCCATCACCTTCGTAATTCATCTTGATGCCATATTCGCTATCAAACTCTCTTTCTTTATATCCTACTACTTGGCTCATAGCTTTTTTTACTACAGATAAGTTCCAATAGCAACGTGCATAGAACATATCTCCTAGTTTTTTATTCATGTCTTTTTCTTTTAAAATTTTAGAATCAAGTATGAATTTTCTTAAAGTGTATTCCCATATATATTCATATAAGCTCCACATATATGGTGTACATATTGTTGCTGAAACTCCTCCATCTTTGAAGTCTGCAGTCGACCACATATCTTTGTATCCTTGATATTCTATCTTTGTAATTTTACGAGCTTGAAGAATAAATAATTCATCTTTTACTATCGCAAATTCAATATCACATGGATATCCAAAGTAATGCATTATTCTGCTGAACTCTGGTGCAATCTTATTTAGTATTTCTTTATTTATATAGTGATTATTCTCATCAAACTCACATGTATTTTCATACCAGTTATAATAGTATTGTTCAGGTTTATTTTGACCACTAACTATGTTCTCACCAAGTCCTTCGCCTATTTCTATTAACATAGTTTTATCATCTCCTGTAACAGGATTTACTGTAAAACATATACCGCTGTACTCACTAGCAACCATCTCTTGAACTATTACGCTCATCTTTAGATAATCAGTTGGAATATTGTTGTTCACAAAGTAACTCAATATAACCTCAGAAAACATTGATTTATAGCAATCAACAATTCTATCTAGGACATCTTCTGCTTTAGTATTAAGAAATGTTTCATATTGACCAGCAAAAGAATAATTTTCTAGATCTTCTTTAGCCCCGCTACTTCTTATAGCATATAGCTTATTACTATCTAATAATTTTTCTATTTCTTTTTTAGTGTTGTCTGAAAATTTAAAAGAATCAAATAAAGAGTTAATATCTTTACTAATCTCAGAAATATTATCTTTATTTAATTTAGATAAATGTTGATCTATTTTTTTTTCTAATTTATTATTGCTAATTTCTTCACTATATGTATCACTATCTACTACAAAACCATTTGGTACATTAAAGTTATTATTCTTCATTTCAATAAGAAATTTAGCTTTGTTCCCTACGTTGTTAATTGTGCCTTTATAATCGAATTCTACTATCATAATTACTCCCTTTAAAACATATTTTTTCTTAAATGTAAAAAGTATAACAACATATTAATTAATAAATGTGTTACTGTTCCTACTAATATATATAATAGATATATTCCTATTCCTATTGGATAAAAGAACCATACCACCAAAGCGACTCCAAATACTGAATCTGCTTGATCAAGTATTACAAAAAACACTTTCTTAAATCCAGTTGTTGTTTTTCCTGGTGGAATATCTATTCTTCTTTTTAAGAAGCTATTGGGTAATTCAAATAATGCATAGAATAGTCCTACTAAGAATCCAACTAATACATTATATAAAAATGTATTTTCATGGTTCATATAGAAAAAATTTAGATGTTCTAGATTGGTTGCTTTCCATAAGAATCCTAATAAAACAGCAAATATAATATTGAAAACTATATATCCAATAAAACCTTTCCAAGTTTTATGATCTCCGAATATTCTCTTTTTATCAATAAAACTCTTGTTTAAATCTATTGGTTTCTTTAGACATTTTAATATATTCAATTTACAAAAAATCGAATTAATAATTCCGGCTATTACAGCCCCTAACAAAGTTATATATAATTGTAGAATTAGCATTATTTTCTCCTAAAACGATATTTATCTTACGAAATCAAGTATATCATAATCGATGTTTTTTGTGATAATTTGTTGAAAATTACGAAAAAAACTTTATTGTTAAGTTTACATAATCTTATTTACATAGCAATATAAGGAGCATTTTAATAAGTAATGTCTTATTAAAATGCTCCTTATTCCAAACTTTTAAAACTGCTAACCTAAAAATTTAGCACTTACGTTATTAATCTTAAATTGGGTTCCATCGCTTACAAATTCATATAAAGATTTGTCTAGAGTTTCCTCATTTTGATCTAAATCTGTTGTATAATAGAATTTGATTGATGGTAATAAAGCTTTATTTACAAATAATACTTTAAATACTTCAGCCATGTGCTTTTGATCTTCACATACAAAAACCAACTGAGGAATTGATCTGAATCCAGCATCCCCTGGAACAAATGCTTCATAGAAATCTTTCCATAAAAGCATTCTTTCTACTAATTTTTCCTCCCAACCTTGGTTTCTTCTAACTATTTCATAAGCAATTGATACTTCTGCTTTTCCTACTACGAAATCAATTGAAGTTATTGGTTTGAATGTTTTTCCAATTCTCTTGGCTGTTAATTGTGGTTTTAAATGATATGCTTTGAAAGTTTTAACTTTTCTCATATAAGCTATGATTAATTGGTTTCCAGCTAATTTCTTCTTCATCATTTCAACTGGCTTTGCATTGTCTGATGGTTGCCATTTGCATTCAATTTCTCTTGAATTTAATAGGTATTTACCCATCTTTTCCATACAGTATACTCTGTAAACACCATTTCCATCTGCAGATGTGAAATAGTATCTAGTAATAATCTTATTCTTTAATAATTGTTCTAATTTCTTGTTAAGTTTGTCTTGATCCTTTACATCAAACTTGTAGTATTCTAATAATTGAAAAATTTGTCTTGATGTTAAGAATTCAAACTCATTGATTAACTCAAGAATTTTAAAATGTAATTCATTGATATGTCCTATGTTGATTTTTTGAAGTATTTGATTCATTGAAACATATCCGTCTTTTCCATCAAATACTTTGATTTCACCGTCTCTCATTGCAAAAGGTGAAACTTTTGTCTTAATTTCGTTATCCTCTACCATAATAACTCTTCCTTCCTTTGTGAAATTAAAATCAAATTAGTTTTTTAATTTCGTAATTTTTTAAATATCTCCACTTGCCAAGTGGTATATCTTTAACACTAATGTCGCCAATTTTGGCTCTATGTAGTGCAATGACCTTTTTACCGACCGCTTCACACATCTTTCTTACTTCTCTGTTCTTTCCTTCATGTATTGTGATCTGCAATCTTGATATGTTTTTGTCTTGATCTATATGTAATATTTTAACCTTAGCTTCTTTAGTTGTATATGGTGTTCCTTCATCATCGATTTCAACACCTTTTCTTAGTTTTTCAACATCATCATTTGAAATAACTCCAGCTACGGTTACATTATATGTTTTTTCTACTTCATGTTTTGGATGTGTAACTTTATTAACAAAGTCTCCATCGTTTGAAAGCAATATTGCTCCTGATGTATACATATCAAGTCTTCCAACTGGAACAACTCTTTCTTTTACTTTAACTAGATCCATAACTGTATCTCTGTTAAATTGATCATTCATTGTTGTAACATAGCCGATTGGTTTGTTTAATAAAATATATACATATTTATCAACTTTATTTATCTGTTTTCCATTATACTCTATTTTATCTTTTTCTGCATCAACTTTTGTTCCAAGTTCTGTGACTACTTTTCCATTAACTTTAACTTTTCCAGCTAATATTAATTCTTCGCACTTTCTTCTTGAAGCAACTCCTGCATTTGCTAAAACTTTTTGTAATCTTTCTTCCATTACACTCTCCTGTCTAGTTCATCTAGAACTTCTTTAAAGTATTCTGGAAGTGGTGCTTCAAAGTGCATCTCTTTATTTGTTGTTGGATGAACAAATGAAAGTTCTGTACTATGTAGCATTTGGCCATGAACATCAAATTCATTTTTTCCTTTAGAATAAACTTCATCTCCTACAATTGGATATCCAATGTGTGATAAGTGTACTCTAATTTGATGTGTACGACCTGTATCAATTTTAACACTAAGTAAAGTATAATTTCCATATCTTTTTAAAACAGTGATATGAGTAACTGCTTCTTTACCATCTTTATCAACGTCCATTTTCTTTCTGTCATTTTGTGAACGTGCAATTGGCATATCTATTGTTGCCTTATCTTCTGGAACATTTCCTTTAACTAAGCAAGTATAAATCTTTGTAACTGTATGGTTCTTGATTTGTTCAGATAAATTGATATGAGCTTTATCATTTTTAGCAACAACTAATAATCCTGATGTATCTTTATCAATTCTATGAACGATACCAGGTCTAAGTTCTCCACCTATTCCAGATAAACTATCTTTGCAATGGCTCATAATAGCATTTACAAGGGTTCCTTCATAGTTGCCACTACCTGGATGTACTACCATTCCCTTTTCTTTGTTTACAACTAAAATATCATCATCCTCATAAACAATATCAAGTGGTATGTCTTCAGCTACTATATGACTTTCCTTTGGTGGATCAATCATTACTGTGATTTCATCACCTGCTTTTACTTTATAAGCTTCTTTTGATGGATTACCATTAACTAATATCTTTTCACTTTTAATAAGCTTTTGAGCCATACTTCTAGACTCAATGCTATTAAGACTTGAGGCATAAGCATCAAGTCTTTTAGCATCGTCTTGTTCAGTTACTAAATATTTGTTAATTATAGTATCCATATCCTACTTTCTTATCTATTGGCACTATCGCCTTTTTTTAATTCGTAAATTACAAATCCTTGAGCATCTTTTTTATAAATCTCTTCTGCATAATCTTCTTCATGTGATAAAAGCATACTTAGTTTTGAATTTGATTTAACTAAAACGTGTGTAATATTGTATCTATTAAATGCGTCTTTATAATATGTTGCTATTCCAGATATATTTAAGTAATCTTGGAACACATCATTTCCTGAGTATTTCTTAGTTTTTTCATTATACTCGCCATTAAATTCTGGTGTATATAAATCTGCTCTAGAATCTATAAATACTGGAATATCATTTAATAAAATATAACTTCCATAATTATAGTCATTAAATATTCTTACTTTAGAAGTATCTTTGTAATCTGGAATGTTTTCTTTTATCCATTCACAAGCTTCTATTGGATATGTATCACTTACATATTTATCATCAATAGTTGGTTGATAATTTAAGAATGAAATAGCTAAAACAACTATAACAACTATAATAGTTCCTAAAACTGTAGTAATGAAATTCATTAATTTTACTTTAAGATCTTTGAAGTATGTTTCCATTAATGATGCAAACAATTTTGTTATAACAAAGCCTGCAAATATAACAAACATTGATACTTGACGTCTTGTCATAAATGCTAAAGCACCTAATCCTACTACAAATAGTAAATCTCTTAATTTGATTTTTACCTTTGTAAATATCAATAGTGATAATACTGTAAGCAAGCACATTATCATGTCAAAGTTTTGGCTAAGAGTAAGTGGTAAATGCTCACTTATTCCTTGCATTGTTGTTCCTTTAGCAGTTAATAATGTGTATGTAAATGGTGCTCCTTTTAGCGGTGTGCAGAATCCCATTAATAATGCAATACCCATTATTATTAATAGTTTTGGAACATGTTTAATTTTTTCCAATTTAATTTTATATGGGTTCTTTAATCGTTCTGCATATTTTACTTTAAATTTATCAAAGTGCTCATTTTCAACAGTAATATCATTGTTGCAACTTACTATGATTGCTTTGTATTTTTCTACTGCTTTTGATCCTTCTGGGGCTTTCTTTAATTTTTTATTTGCATGTTTTAATCTAATGTTTGCAATTTTAAGTGAAACCCAGTGAAATATCTTTCCTTCGAAAATTACTGATATTATATATTCTCCGATAAATGGTAAGTATAAAACAAAGTAGAATGGCCACGTTGCAACGTGTAAATTTGCTATCAATAGTGATATACCAACCAATAATGCTCCATGCCACCATTTTGGTTTTTCTAAGAAACATTCTATTAACAATACAGTTAATATAAATAATGAGAATGTTACTAACTGTGCTCTAGCACAAATATATGATTTTAGCATAAATAGTTGTGCCATCGTAATCAAAAATGAAAGAATTTCATTTTTTGATAGTTTCTTGTTTGTAACATACAACAGTACACCCATTATCATCGCTAATATGACTGTAGCAACATATACTCCTGTATATCCTCCGGCAAAATCAAATATTAATCCTGTTAAAAAATCATATAACCAATGAGGATATGTGTAATCAAGATTCTCATGCCAAGAATAATGATCCACATAATCAATTCCATTTGCTCTAATATCTTGTCCTATTTTTATTGTGTAATAAGTATCATTTTGAAAAGTTTTTGGTGTTAAAGCAAAAGCGAAAATTATGATACAGAAAATTGCTAAAATATTAAATGCAATCTTAGTAATTTTTGTTTCTTTTGTATCAACTTTTTTCTGTGCTTTTTGTTCTTGCTCTATCTTATCAGAAACCTTTTCAAATTTTGTACTTTTATTTTTATCAATTGCTTGTTCATTTGTTTGTTTTTTTGATGATTTAAAAATACTCATAAATCCCCTCTTATTTGATAACTATATTGTAAATTCTATTTTGTACATAAATTTCTTTTACGATTGTTTTACCATCAATAAAAGCTTTAATTTTTTCATCTGCATGAACTTTTTCTTTTACAGATGCTTCTTCTTCATCTTTTTCAATCATTACATTTGATCTTAGTTTTCCATTTACTTGAACTGGTAAAGTAATTTCATCACTTATTGCTTTATCAGCATCAAATACTGGCCATGGTTCATATGTGATTGATCCATCATGTCCTAAGAATGTATTCCAAACTTCTTCAGTTACGAATGGTGCAAATGGGTTTAACATTTTTATTAATCCTTCTGCATATTCTGTTGGAACTTGGCTTTCTTTATAGATTGCATTTACTAAAATCATGATTTGGCTAATAGCTGTATTGAATTGAATTCTATCCAAATCTTCTGTAACTTTCTTAACTGTTTGATGATATACTTTTTCAAGATTTTTATTTTCTTTATCAGAAATTTCTTTCTCTTCAAAGATTCTATAAACTCTATCTATAAATCTCTTTGATCCCTCAACACCATCAACGTTCCATGGTTTGTTAGCTTCGATAGGACCCATAAACATTTCGTAAAGTCTAATTGTATCTGCACCATAATCTCTAACAATATCGTTAGGATCAACTGCAAATTCTGGATATCTCTTACCCATCTTAATTCCGTTAGCTCCAAGAATCATACCTTGGTGAACTAATTTCTTGAATGGTTCTTTTGTTGAAACAATTCCTTTATCATATAAATATTTATTCCAAACTCTAGCATAGATTAAGTGTCCTACTGCATGCTCTGGTCCACCCATGTAAAAGTCTACTGGCATCCAGTGTTTAATTAATTCTGGATCAGCTAATGCATTTTCATTATCTGGATCAAAATATCTTAAGAAGTACCAGCTTGATCCTGCTGAACCAGGCATTGTACTTGTTTCTCTCTTACCTTTCTTTCCATTAACTTCAACGTTAACCCAATCAGTTGCTTTTTCAAGTGGGCTATCACCATTTTTGCTTGGTGCATAATCTTGTAGTTTTGGAAGTACTAATGGTAATTCGCTATCGTCTAATGCAACATGATCTCCATCTTCCATATTGATAATTGGAATAGGTTCACCCCAATATCTTTGACGAGCAAATATCCAATCTCTAATCTTGTAGTTAACTTTCTTATGTCCTATCTTTTTATCTTCTAACCATTGAATCATTTTTTCAATAGCATCTTCTTTATTTAATCCATCTAGGAATCCTGAGTTGATATGAACTCCATCACCAATAAATGCCTCTTTAGAAACATCTCCGCCTTCAAGGACCGGAATAATATCAATTCCGAATTTTGTAGCAAAAGCATAATCTCTTTCATCATGAGCAGGAACAGCCATAATAGCACCAGTTCCATAGCTTGACATTACATAGTCAGAAATCCAAATAGGAATTTCTTTATTGTTTACTGGGTTAATAGCATAAGCTCCAGTAAATACACCTGTCTTTTCTTTGTTTAATTCTGTTCTTTCTAGATCTGATTTAGCAGCAGCTTCTTTTTGATATTTTTCAACAGCTTCTTTTTGCTCTGCTGTTGTAATCTTTTTAACTAATTCATGCTCTGGTGCTAAAACGCAATATGTAGCTCCAAATAATGTATCAGCTCTTGTTGTGAAAACAGTGAATTTTAAATCTTCTTGTCCAGCAACGCTGAAATCAACTTCAGCACCAACTGATTTTCCAATCCAGTTTCTTTGGATTTCTTTTGTTGATTCTGGCCAATCAAGATCATCAAGTCCTGCTAATAAGTCCTCAGCAAATCTAGGTGTATCAATAACCCATTGTTTCATATTCTTTCTAACAACAGGGAATCCACCTCTCTCACTCTTTCCATCAATTACTTCATCATTAGCTAAAACTGTTCCTAGTCCTTCACACCAGTTAACTGGCATTTCAACTATTTTTGCATAGCCATCGTTGTATAATTGTTTGAAAATCCATTGTGTCCATTTATAGTACTTAGGATCACATGTAGAAATTTCTTTAGACCAATCATAAGAAAGACCCAAATTTCTAATTTGACCCTTAAATGTTTCGATATTAGCTTGAGTAAACCCATCTGGATGTTTTCCAGTTTTGATGGCAAATTGCTCAGCTGGAAGACCAAATGCATCCCATCCCATTGGATGAAGAACATTGTATCCTCTCATTCTTTTATATCTTGCAACAACATCTGTTGCAGTATAACCTTCTACGTGTCCTGCATGTAAACCAATACCTGATGGATAAGGGAACATATCCAGTACATAATATTTAGGTTTTGAAAAATCCCAGACATCTGTCTTGAATGTTTCATGTTCGTCCCAATATTTCATCCATTTTTGTTCTGCTTTTTGAAAATTATACATACGCATTTCCTCCGAATCTCAATTGTCGAAATCGTCTAAATCTCTTATTTCCCTAAGGTTTTTCCTTATAGTTTTAGACTTTTATATTATACTACACAGCACAAAAAAAATCTACACAAAAAGTGTAGATTTTTAGGCTTTTTTAGGGCTTTTTTTGCCCGTTTTTTCATTAGTTTTTCAAGGTTCTTATCTCTGGTATTTTATAGGTCTTCTTCATTTGTTTTTACTACTGTTCCTCTGTTCAAATTGAATAATGCTCTAATTGCATCAAATACACGACTAATCTTAGATTTCTTTACAACAACAAGCGCATTGTTTGCAGTTAGTTTGTTGTATAGCTCATCTAACTCAATCATCTTTTGAAGATAGAAATCATTAAAGAACGAGTATTCATCATTTGTACCTATTAAGTTTCTATAATTAAATAGTAACTTTCTATATTCTTCTATTTCTAGAGTATTTTTAATATCTTTAAATTTGTAATTAAAGAATGTCTTTAATACAGAATTTTGTGTAGTAAAGAATAATTTAGCAATGTTCTTTTTATATTTGTTTGATGTCTTTACTGCTTTTTTATAAGTTCTTTCTTTTAAATCACTTGTTTGAATATATGAAGAAATTTCAGCAAGTTTATTTTCAAGCATTAGCGTCTTTTCAAAATTGTATTGTAATTTTAATGCTTTATTCTCTCCATTTATTTCTTTTAATGCTTCGAAAAATTTATCATTTGCAAAGAATGTACTTTCAAATAATACTGATGCTCCTGTTGTGTAAGAAATTTGTTTTAATAAATTACACTCTAATGGATAATAATCAGGACTATCTGAAGGCATCGTTATTCCATAATATGTAACAACTTCTGGTTGTTGATCTGTCGCGTATGCAGCCATTGTTTGAACTGCCGCTTCATTTAATGCATGTCCATATCCCTTGTTATGATTGTATGTACACAAACCAATTCTAAGCATATTTCCATTGTTATCAGAAATTTCTTGGAAGTGATGTATACATTCATGAACTGCAACTTTTCTTATTTCTTTTTCACTTAAATTTTTTCCGAAATAAATACTTTGTGTTTTATAGTAGTAGCATGCTCCAGATTCTATGTTTGGCATGTCTGCAATATACATAGGTAATCTGCTTATGCCAGAATATAAAATCTTGTAATCAAGTTTTAATTCTGGATACTTAACGCATAATGCTTTTGCAACATAATCAGCAATTGCATTTACTTTGTCCTTTTTTAGAGGGCAAACAACATCTATTCCGAATTGTTTTAACTCATCATCAATTACAGACATCTCTGCTCCTTTTCTTTCGTACTTTTATTTTCAAACAAAGTTGAAAAATAAATGTGTTACTTTTTAACACGATTAAATTATACAATTTAATATTTCAATAGTGTATATCACAATAATTAAAAGAGTATTACTAATTTGTAATACTCTTTTCTCTCTATCTCTTGAATAGCGCTATTTCGTTGGCTTTTTTGCCTATGCGCCTAAAAAGTTAATTATTGAATTTGCAGCTTTGATTCCTGACATAGTTGCATACTGAATTGTGGCTTTTTCACCAAGTAAATCTCCTCCTGCGAAAACATTTTCAAAATTTGTTTGACAGTTTTCATTTACTTTTATGAAACCTTTTTCATTTACTTCTAATCCTTCGTTAATTAAAAGTTCTTTATTTGTTTTTGCACCAATTGCTAAAATCAAATAATCATATGTTAGTTCTTCTTCAGTTCCTTCAATGTTTACAGGAGATAATCTATCTTCATTTTCTTTCTTAATTAGTTGTGTTTTTATAGTTTTAATTTTGCCATCATTCACTTCTAAAATATTTGTTAGGAAATTTATTTTAACTCCATCAGCTTCTGCATCTTTGATTTCTTCTGGTTTTGCAGGCATCTCTTGTAATGATCTTCTATAGATAATTTCAACTTTTCCACCCAGTCTTGCAATAGTTCTAGATACATCCATGGCAACATTTCCGCCACCATTTACATATACTATTTTATCTTTAAACATATTTGTATAGTATTC
>OCTX012249853.1_pt1 | contig 35771 bp, 19 predicted proteins | sample 1539691 | NCBI WGS metagenome assembly OCTX01 (sample SAMN02144231, study PRJEB22623) | gut metagenome | biome: sheep rumen | host: Ovis aries | place: New Zealand
TGAAAAATGCCTGCTACTGGCGTAACGTTAACTGCTGTTTGGACTGAAAATTCTAATCCTTGATGAGATCCTTCTACTCCTGAACAAACCGTTGCTTCTTATACCGTTAAACATTTCAAACAAGACGTTGATGGAAGTGGTTGGTCCCTTGCTGATATTGAAACATCTACTTGAATAGTTAATGATATTGTTACTCCTCTTACAAAAACATATACTGGATTCTCCAGCCCTAACACTGAAAGTAAAACTATCCTTTCAAATTGAGAATTAACAATCAACTATTATTACACCAGAAATACTTATACAGTTAATTATAATTCAAACGGTTGAGACTCTATTCCTTCTGTAAATATTATGTTCGAAGGCATCATTCCTACCCCTACTCCAAATAAAAATTGATATTCTTTCAACGGATGGTCTGGATTACCAACCTCTGGTTTAATGCCCGCAAATGATATCACTTTAACTGCTGACTGGACTACTAATTCTTGAGGTGGTAATTGATCTTCAAGTTCAAACTCAACTTCAAATTGAGGATCAAGTTCAAAATGACATAACTCCGCAAAAACAGATACTTCAAACACAATCTCAAATAAAACCTGAACTATATTCCCATGAGCTACAATGCAACCAATAAATCCTATTGCATCTTGAATAATTATACAACCTACAACATGATCAAATTATTTAATGAAATATATATCCAGAAGTTGTAAACCATACAATATAGAATACATTCCTGAGCTAAATGCATACACTTCTCCTGATCTAAAGAAAAAAGAGTATTTTGTTAATTTTGAATACCTTAAAAGATATGTTGATTCAAAAAATGCACAAAATGCTGAATGTTATATTGAAAGAACTCGAATTACAACATGATATATTGATATGAATGATTATACAGATCGTTACATTGCACCAAACTGAAAAATATATTTTATAAGTGAAGAAAACTGATATTATATGTCGAGCCAATTAACTTCTCAAAAAACATTTGCAACAATTAACGAACTAAAAAAATACATTAAAGACCGTAATCCATTAACCTCAATGCTAATATATCCTCAAACATCAGTAACTCCACGAGAATTTTGAAATACATCTTTAAAAAAGAATTCTTCAAACCAAGCAATTAATACAAATATAGATACAAAAAGTGATGAAAATGTATTATCTGAATTGCGAAATCAATTGTTCTCAGATTAAAAAATAAACGTACACTTCATACATAAAAACAATGAAAATACAAGAAAAAAACTCAAAAGAAAAAAATCGATATACTTAATATGTTCAATCACCACGTTTATCAACTTTTTTAGTATCCACAAATTTCATAATTTCTTTTTCAAAGTGTAACTCAACCTCTCAAACAGCTCAATTTCTATTCTTTCTTATACAAACATCAGTCGCTCATTTTCTATCAGTATCTGGATCATAATATTCTTCCCTATGAAGCATTAAGACTGCATCAGCATCCTGCTCAATCGATCCAGACTCCCTCAAATCTGAAAGCTGAGGTTTCTTATCAACTCTTGATTCAACTGCACGTGAAAGTTGAGAGAGAGCTAAAATAGGCACCTTCAATTCTTTAGCCAATTCTTTCAATCCACGAGAAATCTCAGAGATTTCTTGCACTCTATTATTCTGAAACACTGTAGAATGCATCAACTGTAAATAATCTATTATCACCAAATCCAATTCCTTTTTTTCTATTTTCAGTTTTCTTAATTTTGACTTCAGCATTGGAACTGTAATTCACGCCTTATCATCAAGGAAAATATTTGCAGTAGAAAGCTTTTCCATAGCATCCCCCATCTGAGCAAAATCAGCGTTATCCAAATTTCATTTTGAAATTTTATACATTGGAACTCAAGAAACCTCAGACATAATTCTATCAACTATAGATTCTTTACTCATCTCCAAAGAAAGCATTGCTACCGATTTCTTTTGCTCTAATGCAATATTTGTAAGCACATTTAAAGCAAATGCTGTCTTTCACATTGAAGGTCTTGCAGCAAGAATAATTAACTCCCCCGGCTTAAACCCAGTCAACATTTCATCTATTTTATGATAACCTGAATTCACTTTATTTGCATTAAAATTTTCTGGATGATCTACAATCTCCATATAATCTTCAACCCTATTCTTTAATATCTCTTCAATACTCAAAATATTATCTCATACCTGATTCTGAGTTAAATCAAAAATTCTTTTCTCAATATTATCAAAAATTTCTACAGTATCTTTTTGCTCATATGCATCTCATGTAATTTGCTGACAAACTTTTAATACTTGCCTTAATAATGATTTTTCTTTCACAATCTTACTATACTCCACACAAGGAGATGTGGAAATTAAAAAAGCTGACAATTCATAAAGATAATCAATTCATCATACACTCTCCAAATTTCAATTTTTAGACAACTGATCAGATACCGTCACTGGATCTATAGTTTTTTTATCATTCCGAAGCTGAACAATAGCCTCATAAATCATACTATGTTCCTTCTGATAAAAATCTCCTGGAACTATACCATCTCATTCAAAAACCCAAATAGTTTCATTGTCAATCAACGCTCATGAAATCACTCATTTTTCTGCCTCAATATTATGAGGAGGTAATGTATACTCCGTAACCATCTTTTTGATCACATGAAATAAATGCATTTTAATATATAATAAAAACACAACCCGATTCAAGAGAAAATCTAGTTCAGAATTGTGTTTTTAACATTTTTATTAACATTTTTTTCACATTAGTTTTCAAAGTACGGTTTTACTTTAAACAATACTTTTATCGGACTATTTTTTTCTAAATCAGATAATTGGTACAATGTAATTAAAGATGAATTCTGTTCTCTATCATAGACATAAGTTCATTCAAGTCATAATTCACTATAAAAATGACATGTTGGAGACAAGAAAAGTACATTATTTCAATCTTTATAAACAGCCTTTCATCAATTAAACATACCCATCTTTCACGTTTTAGGCAAAGCTACAACATTATAATTTTCCGCTTCTTTTATCGAACAATCTTCAATCGGAACAGATATTGAAAATACCGATTCTTCAGATTTCTTATCTCGCAACTGTAATATTAAACCATTTTGAACAACAACTCCAACCTCATATTTATCCTCATATCCCGTCTGTATTTTTATTTCTGCGGTGTCAGGATTCAATAATGCTATTACTTCTCAATTTTTACCATACATCGCAACTCCATTTCATACAGAATAAGGACCTCAATTAACTCATGTTTGGTTCAATGATAATGAAATATCAGGAGAATCTATTGACTTTCTCTTCATAGTTTTCCACTTAGATCATCTTTGCCTCTGGAAAGAAACATCTCATTGATCCATTCCCTGAGAAATTTCAGCCTCAATATTAATACTTTCTCAATCAGAATTCTTCGAAATATTCGTTATTGATATCTCCGGAATAGAATAATTAATCATAATCTGCTTTTGTGTCTTATTCCCAAACTGATCTATTCACACAGAAGAAAAAGTATCATATCCATCCTGCGTATGAATATCTATATTCGTACTAACTATATCACTAACATTTGAGGTATACTTTTCATCTAATATCTTTCCATTTTTTGAAAGATTTATATATGACAAAGATACATTATCTTTCCAGTTTACAATTAAATTATACTTCGTACCCACATATCATTCAAGATTATCTCATTGACTAACAATTTCTTTAACACTAGGTCTATATAAAATTGGATTTCATTCTGGAGCTAAATCATCTCAAACAATCTGTCTTCACGCAACAACTTGATTTGACCATGGAGAAGATATTTTATATGTATTATTATCCAAATCAAGCGTTGCTATACGAGCATAATACCATTTTCTATCAATATTCGATATCATTATACTTACTTCATCTTTATAATTACTGTAATAAACAATCTGAACAAGATTATCTCAACGTAAATCTTCAAATTTATCCTCATCATCTATCAATAAATCTCCGATTTTACCAGTCTTTTTCAGCAATTCTAACTTTACCCCACTAGAATATAACTCATTCACATCCGTTCCCTCTGGGAGAGCCAAAACATATTTAACTGGTGTTACTGTTTTATAATCCACTTTTTCATAGCTATTATCAACTCTTTCAACTAATTTAATTAAATATCCATCAATCCTTTGATCTGCATTTCGAGACAATTGTAATGAATCATAATTCTGTCACATAACTTCCCATTTCTTCACTTCAGTATTTAAATCCGCTATCTTCAATTTAAGGTTATTACCAAAATTTAGCCACATCTTTTCATAAGGAATTTCCTCTACCACCGTTTTAGAAACATAATAATTTCACTTTTCTTCTCATCATGCTCTTGAACATATTCCTTCAGAACACTTTAAGTAAACTCAACCATCATTAAATAACACAATATCACCACCCCTAAAATGGTCTGTATGATAATACTTTTTTCAAATATCTGAAGCAAAAGAATCTGAATATACAACTTTTGTAAGTTTTCAACTATCTGCTCACTTGTTAATTTTAGCATAAATTCACTCCGAAAGTACAGAAGGATCAATAGCATCAGCCACTTCTATATTACTTCACAACCTTGTAGATTCAGTTGCTGATACCAATGTTTTATTTGTATTAATTCTCGAACTTTTAGCTAATAATTCAGTAGATGATGCAGGTCTCATGACCGAATATAACGTAGTAACCTGATCCTTCATTGAAGATATATTATTACGCAAAACCAAATACTGACGCTCTGACAATCATAAATCATTTGCCGTATTTGAGTTTATTGCATTCCAATATCAATCAATAACATCCTTTTTATTGGATATAATCGATTCATATGGATTTGCCTTAGTAATATTCTGTATTACATCTTTAGTCGAAGAATCTACACTAAACAACTCTACATTAAACGTTAACAACTCTCCTGTCTTCGATTCAGATTTCGAATTTTTGTTACTATTTTGTGAATCAATCATGGCTAAAAATCCTTCATAATCCGTATCAATTAAAGTTGCTAATTCATTATAGCCAGACCTCTGTTCATCCAAATATGCAATTACATCTTTTTGAAGTTTCTCCAAACCTTGAACATTAGATTCTACTCTATTTTCCTTATTAATTTGATTTTTTATATTAGTGATTGACGATTGTATCGTATCTCACATTGTAGTATCTTTCGTCTCCTTATTAAAATAAACTAATACATCCTCAAGTCTAGACTTTGCATTATCATAATCTACATATTCAATTTCATCACTCAATAATCAATCTGTATTTCAATTTATAACAGAAGCATCTGCCATTCAAAGTTCAACATTTACACCAACATTAACTCCATTAATTTCTTCCATAGCTCACACCACAGGATTATCATTTACAATAGTATCAACTTTACTATTCACCCAATTAGTTGCAGACGTACTTAAATTATTTATAGACTTTGTTAAAGTATCCAAATAATCATAGAAAAATGAAAAATCAAATTGAAGATCCAATTCTGACGATATTTCATAATCCAATCCATAATTATGAACAGGAGCAACTGACCGATTTGTAAAATCCATAAGTGTATCTATCCATTTTACTTCATATGTCCTTTGTGTTAATTGTTCAATCTTAGCTTTAACTGAACTTTCTCATACAAGTCAAAATTTTCATTTTACAATACAATATATCTTTCAAATCAATTTAGCAACTTTTATTATTGCCTCTATTTCATTTGGAAGTTTTGGAAGTTCAGGTGCTGGAGGTAAAATAGGCAATTCAAGCTCTATTTCCGGTATAAATGATGGTAATTCTGGTAATTCTGGAGGCTCTGGCAACATAGGAATATCTGGGAGATTCAACTTAATTCCAAGTGAAAGAGACGGTGCCTCAGGCAAATTTGGTAATTCTGGCAAATTAACTTTAACAGTTTGAAAATTAAATTTAGGCAAAATAATATCTAATCACAAATCAATATCAGAAAGATCTAAAGTAATATTAGGCAATTTGAAATTAGGAATTTGAATTATTGGCAACTGAATCATATCACACAAAAGAGATAATTTACAAGAATACTGATCATATGTGTCTTTCGTACAATTTCCACAATTCTGTCACCATTCCACTGAAAAGTTAATTAACAATTGATATGTCTTTATTATATTTAAAATAAGCACAATCGCATCAACATATCAAACAAACCTCTGAGAATTTGTTGACGTCCAATAAGCTAAATATCAAATCATATTATTAATTAAAGAAGCTATTTCTGCCATATATCTATCTATTACGTGTATCCATTCATATATTTCAAAAGGAAAATTCCTATATTTCTGCAGTGTCATTAAATTAACATAAATCTGATTTTGCAATCTCTCCCAATTTTTTAATGCTATCTCAAACTCAGACTCACTCAACACTGATGCCCAATCATACAATATTTTTTCATTAACTTCTAACCACTGTTGTAAATAAATACTATATTCATTAATATTTTCTGGGAAAATCATTGGCACTTTTACAGTTATAGGTTCGACTGTAATATTAATTATATTACTCTCATTCATCAAACTAGCCAAAGCCTCAAAAGGATTAGATATTGCTTTATTAAAATTCTGTAAATTGTCAGTATTTATATACGAAAACGCTCAAAGTTTAGATGCAATTCAAGTTTCTACTTTTGAATATCAACTTTTATCAAATTTCCAAATGCTTTTAAAATTATCTTTAACATTTTTTATTGTTTGCACTTCATTACTAATCAAATTTGATACATCAGGTAATTTAATATTTATATGCATCTTCGTGAGTTGATTTACTATATACCTTATTTGTGGATCTAGCCACTTATCTATTAATATTTTTCTAATTCACTGCTGTATTCATCACCTAATTTTATTTATACTAAAATCTCATCCTAAAACATCAACATCTCAAATAAATAAAGAATTATTTTCATTAGGAGTATCTCCTCATATATAAGCTGATGTTTCCAAATTAATAATTCACAAGAAACTTCAATCAAACTCCAATTGGTTATTTTCTCATCAATCCACATTCATATTACCCCATGATATAATTCCCATCGTTCATTTACCATCGGAACCATCTTGAATATTAGAACTATACGAATACAAATCAAAAGGTGATGAACGATGTCATTTTTTAGTAACTTGCAATCATTTTTGAGACTGTAAACATACTCAACTATCCCTTACATCTTCAACAAAAGGATCAAAAATCTCGTTAGGATTATCCTTATCTTTTTTCTTTTCTGAACCACCACCTTTACACTGAGGTTTTACTGCAAACACAACACAATTACCAGCAACATCTGACAATGGAGAAGGGAAAATAAATTCATCCATATATGGTCACATACATATAGCAATTCACAATTGAGCCGTCAACGTAGGCGCTGCATAAATCCTAATAAAAGAAGGATAAACTCACCCACCAACCCACAAGAAACCATCTTTAGGTGATTTCAATCACCATGGGAACATTATCGGTCAAAATGGAGTGTTTAATGTTCCAGGAAAGAAAAATGTAGGTAATCATCACTCAAGAGGTCCCATTGGCAACTGCCAACAACCAAATAAATGATACTTTCCAGGAGCAAGAAAAGCCTGATTAAATGGAACAGGTAATCATTTACAATTATTAGATCATCCAAAACTAAATCAATTACACATTCACTTTGTCAAATCATCCACAATACTTTCAATGTTGTCTAACTGTCATTCAAGAATCGATAAACTAATATTTAAATTCAATGCTTCCAATCATCACTCTTGAATTCTCCTAAGCAATTCAGATTTTAAATTTTGTTTACCATCTTCATCATCACTTATTTCAATAGCTGTCTTTTGTAATAATTTAACACGATTTATATTATCTTTTACCATTCCTGGCAATTGATTCACATTTGATCAATTTTTTATGACATCCTCACTATAATCATTTGTCATATTATCTTCGTCCTCATACTCTTTATCAATATAGTTTTGAAGAGGAACCTTCTTATTTTGAAATGATCTATTTTTTCAAAGATTTATAAATCAATCAAAATCTTTTCAACATCAATCAACATATTGTAACTTTATATCAGGCCACTTATCATTTGACCAAAAAGTATCATATGTTATACTCATCTTTTTTAAAGGAAGTGGATGATACTCCAAATCATATTCAAATACCATTTTCTCTCATGGAGATAATCTAATATTATCTATAATATACGAAAAACTTCAATCTTTTGATTTTACAACAGCATTTCTTTTGTTTTGTAAAAACTTTATTCATTTCATAATATTACTATCATCATAATATATGGTCCATGGTCACTGTATAATATCTCAGTATGCTCAGATACATTGAGAAGAATCCGAAGCCTTTACAGTAACACTAACCGTTACGATATCTCCATCCATTAAAATATTTCTTCATGATTTTACTTTATAATTCTTCCAAACAATACATTTATCCTTCGGATTGTTTGAATCTAAATAACTAATAGGTACAAATGTATAATTTTTTCATGATCATCAAACTAATGTATTTTCATACAATGTTACATCAACATATTTAGATTCTTCATCTATAAATTTACTACTTGCAACACTCACGTCAAAGTTATCTTTACTCATAACTTCTTCCATAACACGTTTTATAGATCCTGCTGATTTTCTATCTTTCACTTTTACAAAACCAGACAAACTACTAGGATTAAAATTTACTCAGTAATCCGATATTTCGCTTTCTGTTATCTGCAGTTCAGATTTAGAAAGCCCTACCCAATACATCATACTATTATCATAAACATCACCTGAAGATAAATGAAGTCATAATGCTGTAACAATCGTTGTATTACCAATCTCTCTATCATACCATCACGAATCACAAGCATATTTTTCCTTACTCAAATAATTAGAACCTTGTTTTGTAGATCATCAATAAAACACTTTAACATATCACTTCTCATCATAAGTAATAATATCGCTAATCTCATCAAGATCCATATCTTCCACAAAGAATTGATTCAATCATTTTAAATCGCTTGGTGTTTCTGATATTTCTCACTCTAATACATTTTGATTTAAACAAACAACATTTCAATCAACATCAAACTTTCATCAATTATTTAAATATACTCTAATCTGATTATTATCTGTAAGTACAAATATATCTTCATACTTATTTCAATCAGCATCTCAGACAAAAACATCCTTAACGCGAACTGCTATACGCATCAAATCTTGCATATTTCTAAGATCAGGCTTTCATCAATAATTCTTTGCCAATTTAAATCACCCATCTAAATACACTATTAACCAATCTTTCAATCAATCATTATTAAAATCTATTTGATACGTTCAAAATATATCTTTTTCTGGATCTGAATATATTTCTTGTCAAATTCATCAATCATAATCGGTTCCATAAACTTTTTCATTTACATCTTTCCTTGATAAAACAGGATCTCAAAGATTTATCAATAATTCTGATCAATATGTCTTAGTTGCATCTCCAACAATTTCTCATTCAGCAAATAATGTAATATTTTTAAAATCACCCAAGAATCAAATTTTTTCATCAATTTCATCTGAATTTTGTATAGATTTATAGCTAGTATTCAGTTCAAACTCACTAATCATATCAAAAAGTCACACACTAGACATAATATCGGTTGATCATCTAGTGAATAATTTATCAACCATATAACGGCTATCTATATCCTTAAAATCTTTCACTGAAGGAGATAAATTAGGGAAATGTATAATCAATTTTCAATAATTAACTCACTTATCTATCACATTCCACACATTATCTCAATTATCCAATATTTGATTATCAAGCTGTAAAAACAATTTTCAATCCATCACATTAGCAATAGCTTCATCAGAATTATACAATATTCATCACTTTATACTGTAATTAGGATCACTTGGAATAAAGAAAATATAATCTTTATTTGAACTCGTAGAATCACTCAATAATGAATCTACAGAGGTAAAAGTAGCCGTTACCCAATCAAATGAAGGTATTATCACATCCATTTCTGACAATCATCAAACAAATATATTTAACTTTCAACTTTTCATCATCATCTTCGTATTTACACCATCAAAATTCGTAATTTTAAATCAAGGCTCAACTTTCCATACAACTTTTTTAATTTTATCCTCAATAGCTAAAAGCGTTGTCGTTGTAATAATTTTGTTTGATTTTTTCATCAAAGATTCCACATGTTTATTATTTTTAGATAAATATCACCACTGATTTCACCAATCAGTTCAAAAATAGTTTAAATACATTATATTTAATCAAGTCTCCGGCAATAAATCATCATTTACACTAAATTCAACATCATTAAGTACTCTTAATGCATTTGTCTCACCTACTCATACAGATATATCAGTATATCATGCTCATACTCAACGAAGTGGTATTTTCAAATACCCATTCTTAATATTAACTGAACTAATTATTTTATCCTGACCACTATAAATTTTAGAAATTCAAATTAGATCAACATATCTTGGATCTGATTGTATTTTAAGTTCCATATCAGTAGAATTTCATCGAACATCTGATGCAAACACTTCAAGATATGTAACATCTCCCATCTCAACATATTCATCGACAACATTCAATTTAACCACTTTCGAATCAGATGGTTTTATGGAAAAATTAACAACACGAGTATCAAGTCATGGAATATCAATATCAACTATATCATCACCCGCTACCGTCGTAGGATAAAAATATATTATTACATGACCTGACCTAATATAACCTTTTGATGTCTTTGAAAATACAAATTCTCAATTTTCTTGTTTAATTATATTTCATAACACCAATAATCAATTTTTAGAAGTAACTAAAACCTGACTATCCACATCAACAAGATTTCACTTAGAATCTCTAATTTCTATATCAAATTTCTGTAATTTAGATACATTTAATTTTCATCAAGAATAAACATCTTCATCATCACTCAACTTATAAGAAACCGTACCAACTAGCTTTTCAGATCAACTCAAAACAGCATTTCAATTTACTTTTATCACAGGATTAGCCTGAACTATCATCCAATTACGAGTTCACAAAACCACATTCCCCGATGTTTTAGATGGCTTTATTTGAAAAGTCACAACACTTCAATCTGGAGCATCCAAAGGAGCCTGATAATAAAATTTTAAATTCCTAAAATCATTTGTTGAAAATCCTGTTTGATATGCTCAATCTTTGAAAAATCTTCATTGAGAAAGCTCAAAATCATATTTTTGCAATCACCAAGAAACTTTATTTTCATATTTATCATATCAAATAACTTCAATAGGAGTCATCATTCACGCCACTGTTTTATTATCATCAAGCTTAATATCAACATGATCCAAAACACTTGGACTAACTGTATATTTAATTACTTTTTTAATATATCATCATCAAAGTTTAATATTCATTATTAATGCTACCTTTCACGCAATGTGATCTGAAGAAGATACAACACCTACAAAAGGATCTGTTTTAGGATTAAATACTTTTTGATATGTTTTACCATTACACAAAGAATTAGAATCTATCTGTATACAACCATCTCATGTTCAAATAAATTCAACTGTAATATTTCATCATAAATCAACCATTGATTCTATCCTTAACTCACTAGTAGGATTACTATCAGACAATAAAACATTATCATTACTTATTTTCAAGTTTTTATATAACTTCGATAATGCATTAGAGAGTCAAGTATCTCACACAATTACTTCCTGATTATATTTCTCTGCATTTACCTGCATTTGCGTAATTTTTGCATCTGAATCATATGAATCTGAAGTATTTACCAAAGAATCCCAAGAATCTAAATAATTATCCCAAGATTTTCACCATTCACTAAATGTTTCACCTAAATCAGAATTTTTTACATATTCTTCAAAAGAATCTGATGACAAAATTTCTCATAAACTACTGTCAAATTTAAGTTTTAATTTTATAGGTTCTTCTCTAATTTTTTTCAACCAACACTTAAATCACACCAACCAAGGAGAAGTCCCATTTAACTTAAACAAAGGTAACTTTCAACTTGGAGGAATATTACATTCATCTTCCAGCTCTTTTTCTTGTGAACTAGGTTGCCTATTACCCTTATTTGAAGAATTCAACACATCTGTATCCACATTTCCCAAACCATTTTCAGATTCATCCTGTGAAAATATATAATCTTTACCATCCGAGTTAATAAAAGCAACTTCATATCCATCTATTTCATAAGTAGGAATTTCAAATATTGGATTTCTTGTCTTTTCATTTCATTCTGTTAGATAATCTTTTAACACCTGTCCCCTCTTATCATTCAAATTAAAACTCTGCTTAATAAGATCTATATCTTCAGAAACATTTCATGCGCTCAACTTTTTCTTGTTAGTCAAACTCTGATAATATAATGTTTCAGATATGACATCCAACATTTTCTCTCATCATAAAACATCTACGAAATCTTCAAAAGTAAATCTCTTATTGCATCCATGTTCTCACTTATCAGGAATGGCTCATTTATATCCCAATTCTCTTAACGTTTCAAAATATATATTCATCTGTTTTGCATTACTACATTCATTCTGCAAAATTCTATTATACTCATAAACTTTTCATGATAAATATTTAATCAAATTGGCTTTAATTTGTCCTCACGTTAATAATTCATGCACATCATAACCACTTTTATTCTTTCCTTTCACACTATAAACTTCCACTTTAAAAAGATCTGGATAAATAAACTTTATTTCATTTCAAGCAATTGATTGCATACTAACATAACGAGGAGAATCTATTGGTCTATCAGGAGTTAAAATATTCATTCACGTAATATGTTCACTTATTCCCTCCAAAAGATCATGGTTTTTTCTCGCTCATTCTGAATCATATCATGGTCATTTGACCCATTGGGCATATTGATTAATCCAATCAGATGAAGTAAATAATTCATAGTTAATTCAATTTTTCTTCATCCATTTTTCAAAATCATCATCTTTTTTCGCTGCTAATTCTATTTGTGGCCCTATCGTATCTATTTCAAACACATTAGAAAAAATTATATCAACTTGTTTTAATTCCTCATTAAAAGCATCCATCAATATTTCTGCTGTTCATCATGTTAACATAACACCACTAGTTGTTTCTCACGTTTCGCTTCAACCTGAGCCATCTTCATCTCGATCTTCGTTAGCTATAGGGTCGGGATCATCCATCAAATCTCCAGTAGATTCCTCTATATTTTCAATCCAGAAAATATTATTAATCTTACCCGAAATTACCTCTACTTTTCACGATTCTATTCATTCTTTATTAACCAAATCTCAATATATCCCACTCCATACTTTTTGTTGAACAACAATTCAAGATCTGACCTCAGCATAATAAGAATTGATTAATCAAATACTTCATGTTATATTTTTCTCTACACCACTAATTTCAGACAACCAAATAGGTAAAAATCAGATTTTCCCCATATCTACAGTATTTCAACTTCTAGATCATCACTCCATATAAATTATGGAATCTATAACACTTATAATATTCTCAACATACAATCACTGAAGAGAATTATAAAATCCAGATAAATTTTCATGTTCTTCATCAACAAAACTATCAATATCATCCAAAATAGGATTTATTCCAGTATAGCTTAAACCAGTATCTTCTAACTCACTAAGCTTGGCATTAATATAAGCACTCCCTGAATTTATATCAACAACTAATCCTGAAAGCGTATCAAGTATCTCCGATACTGAATACTGTAAATTTTCATACGCTGACTTAACATCATTATAATACATCGATAATGTTCAATTTTCTCCATATCTATTACGATCTATTCAATTAATCTGTTCATCCGTTGTACTCTTATGTTTAACCACAGAACTAATAACTTTATAACTATACTGTTCCATAGTCCTTCAAGATCTTGGTCTAAAAATGTTAAAAATCTTATCGCTTGATCTATCCTTAGAAATTGACCAACCTTTAATTATATTTTCATCCAATCTAAAATAATCCAAATCAGAAAAAGGTCTATGAACATCCGGCGTATGATTTTCATAATATTCATATTTAGTCAAAAATTGTCTATATTTTCTCCATCATTCTCTCTGTGTTGGACTAGCATATTTAATATAAGCCTTAAAACTATTAGCCGCCCATTGTGGTCAAGTTCAGGATCAACTAATCCATCACGTACCATTTATTCATTCATCATTACCTACTTTTAAGGATTGAAATCATCACATATCGAAAATAGGTCTCCATGAATCAGTCGCCTTATAGCCACTCAAAGCATAGATTCAGTTTGAAATACTATCAGTATCCAAATTTATTGGAGAAGCTCATCATCGCCACCTTTGTGCAAAATCATACAATAATTCACACTCTGTATCTCCATCATTAGGACACGCCTCTGGTCGAGTTTTTTTTCTCACCCTACCCAAAAATCAACTCTTTTTCTTTTTAGCATTTTTTTCAGTTTTGTTCTCATCATATATATTTAGGTCATTTTCGACACTTAACATAGTATATCATCTGTTTCACTCAACCTGATTAGAAAATATATCATATGATCATCAAATAGATTTTAATTTTAAATCAGTTTTATCATACTGTCATTTAATAGGATTATTCCCCTGTAATAAAGAACTATATGAAACACCACTTAAATCTGATAAATTTCTATATGTTCATCTATAAATACTTAGATCTTCTGCATCATCAATCAAACGTGCATTATTACCAAAATAATAATTCTCATAACGATCTACAAAATAATAACGTTTAAACAAAACCCTCTTTCATGTTGTTTTCTGATAACTGACAGGGACAACAATATCCATACCATACTTTTCATCTTCAATTTTTTTATCAATCATATCCTCCATCAAATCATTTAAGTTTTCAATTAATCACTGTAAATTCTCATTTCAAAGGAGGATGTCATCTTTCAATTGCAATTTTGCAGCACTACTATCAGAATCTACAACCATACTTTTCTCTCAATCTGAATTTTGATATTCCTTTATCCATCTTCATCAAGCAAAAACATTTTCTCTCATAGTTGAGGTATTAATTTTAGAGAAAAGATCATTATAATCCGATATAAAACTTGTCTGAATCTCCTGCTGAACCATCTGTGTACTATGCATATCTCATAATCACTGAGCATTCATTTCCAACAAAACATCTTTTCATGAAAAATCTAAATCAGTAGCATCTTCCAAATCTGACACTATATCCAAAGCATTTTCAGTCTGTTCCCCTCTAAACATTTTCTTCATCAATGGAGAATATCTTTGATATCAAAGATCTTCAGCAAACACAATCCTATTCCTATAATAAGGAAAATTTTCATTCAAAAATCACTTTTTTTGAGAGATAAAATCATCGTACCACATACTATCTCAAATAAATCATTCAGGATCTTTTGCATAATTTCTAACCTTTATAAAAAAATCAAGATAAGCCTGAATATCATCTCAATAATTAATCAATCAATGCCAAATCTCAGCCTGTCACATCGGATTATCATTTGGCACAAAATATTCTATCTCTGAATCCCAAACATATTTCTGCTCTTCAAAATCTACATAAGGATAAACCGTAGGGAAAATATATCAATCCTGATTAACCACAGGTAACGGAATATCTCAAACCATAATTAATCAAATTAAAGAAGAATTTACATCTTTCAATCAATCAAAATAAATATTCTCCATCATACGATAAATATCATAAGCATGAATATTTTTGAGATTCAAAGGTATCACTAATGCTTTTGTATCGGAAAGTTGTTGTTGCACATAATTAGATGCATACCATTTCAATCAATCACGAAACTCACGACTTCAACCATAAATTTTATTATCAACCAAAATAGCAACAATATTTACGCGAGGTGTTCTATCCTCTTTTGCTAGAGCTTGAAAAAGGGCAAAATTACTCTGTAACAAAAACGAAACACAATACACAAAAATTGTAGTCAAAAGGCAGGTTTTCTTAAATTTTAATTGCATAGCAAATTTAATAAAATTCTATAAAAAAATCCTAACTAAATAAGAATAGATTTAACACATAAAAATGCAAAGAAAAATCAGATTAACATACGCTTTTCATTTGCTTTTTTCTAAAAAAATTATACGATTATATTCACCAAAAAATTTCTGTCTAAATATTTGCCATTTTATAAAAATTTTAATTGATTTTAGAGAATGATATAGTATAATTCAACGCAAATTTTTATATATTCAAAACTTCACATACAAAAATGTCTATTCATAAATTACCTGACTATGTAATAAATAGATTAAAAGCATGAGAAATAGTTGAACGTCCTTCCAGTATTTTAAAAGAATTAGTAGAAAATTCACTAGACGCTTGAGCTCAACATATAGAAATAACAATCAATGACTGATGAAAATCGTTTCTATCAGTACAAGATGATTGAACCGGAATTGAATTATCAGACATGGATTTATTACTAGAAAGATATGCTACATCAAAAATTCAAAGTGACGAAGATTTATATAATATTTCCAGTTATTGATTTCGCTGAGAAGCACTAGCCAGCATTTCTGAAGTTAGCAAAATAACCGTGATTACAAAAACCAAATATTCACAAATCTGAACTAAATTACAAAAAAAATGATGAGATATAATTACAAACCATCTAGCCGTCTGATTTGAACATTGAACAATAGTAGAAATTGAAGACCTTTTTTTCAACATTCCCGCAAGACAAAAATTTTTAAAATCCGCACAAACAGAATACTTTTATTGTTATAGCTATTTCGTGAATATAGCACTCCGACATGCAGACAAACATTTAACACTCAGAAAAAATAACCGTACAGTTTTTGATTTAAAACCATCTAATTTACTAGATAGAATAACTGATATCTATAAACAAGATTGGAAAAATAATTTAAAAGAATTTGACACAAAAACAGATTTTATCCACTTCTACTGAGTAGTGTCAGATTCAAGATTACGCTTTTGATCAGCCGAAAACATAAAAATTTATGTTAACTGAAGACCAGTTCAAGACAAAATCATAAAAAAAGCATTAATGGACGCTTATTCCAGACAAATCACTCCATGAGAATATCCATTCGCTGTGTTAAAGCTTGATATTGATCCAAAAATCGTTGACGTAAATGTTCACCCCAGTAAATTACAAGTTAAATTTACAGATAGCCAACAGATTTTTCAAATGGTTTATAACACAATTTCCGAAACATTATGACAAAACAAAATTTCACACCAATCACAACATTATAGCTTTAATAATCCAAATCAAAAGTTTTATTACAATCAACACAATTGAGTAAATAAACAAAGCTCTGCAGTTCTAGATCAAATTGTTTCGGATTCTTGAGAAATTCAACAAACACCCCCCCCTACTTCAGAACAGGTAAAACTATTTGATGAAGCAATAAAGACCACCAATATCACAAACAATTCTACTCAATCACTATTCTGATTGGATAGTCTTCAAAACGAAAGAAATGAATGAAATAGATTTTTTAACAAGGAAATTTGAGAATACAAAATAATATGACAAATTTGGAACAGCTACATCGTAATAGAATCACAAGATGCCTTATACTACATAGATCAACACGCATTAGCCGAAAGAATCGCATTTGAAACTATGAAAAAAGAGGAAAATCTAAACCCAGAACCATTATTACAACCATTAAAATATGAAATAACTAATGTTCCTAATTTACCAGAAAAAATTGAAGAATTAAATCAACTATGATTCGAAATTTCTATGTTATGAGAAAACATTATAGTTATATATGCCACACCCCAAATTTTTGCTACAAATCCAGTAGATTTAATGACATTATTTAATCATGTCTTATACTTAGAAAAGATTACATTTGATCATCTAATTGATTGAGTTTATGCAACAAGAGCATGTAAAACATCTATAAAAGCCTGAAATAAACTTTCTATCCCTCAGATGGAAGCATTAGTAAAAGATTGATTTGAGAAAATTCCATGAATGTTTGTATGTCAGCACTGAAGACCATTCTTTGTTAGAATAGAAAAAAAAGAAATAGATTGATTCTTTGATAGAAAGTAGACAACTTAGACAAACATAGACATAAAGAATTTCTAATAAAAAATTAAGCTAAACAACATAAAAAACAATCTATATATAGCATCACTCACAATTGAGATATAATTTCAAATTAACGGAGAACCTGAAACAATTAATATAATCAATATAGCAGAAATTCGCATAACATTTTTTTCCATTCGTTGTGCTCATTTTTTCCAAAAAACTTTTATCAAACGATATCAATCCAACGGAGGAAGTGGAATCATATTAAAGACAGCTAAACAAATATTCAACATAATAAACATTTGTCGAAACAATATAACAAAATCACTCACCAATAATACATCTTGGACTCAAATTCAAATAATTTTCGCATATACCATCATTATCAACATTCAAAAGAACGCTAACACCAAATTCATAGCAGGTCATGCAAAAGCTGTTAATGTTTCATCCCTGATAGGATTTTTATAATATATTGGATTAATTTGAACAGGTTTTCACCATCAAAATCAAATCAAGAAAACAGAGATAAATCAGACTAAATCGACATGTTTCAATGGATTCGGAGTAAGCCTTCATTGCAAAACAGGAGTTGGATCTCAAAGTTTATAAGAAGTCCGCGCATGAGCATACTCATGCAGTCAAATTGATATCAACAAAATTATAAGTAAAAAAACATAATATATTATCTGATCTAAACCAATCGCATCAAACATATCAAATAAATTCATCAAATAAATACTTCAGTTTTACTTACTCAACAAATTTGCATAATCAAACGTATAATAAGGAACTTTATATCATGTTTCCTTTTTCTCCTTATCTAAAAAATCTAAATCAACATCCACTGTACTTAAATCAACCTCATTATTTGGAAACAAATTAGACACCAAAAACGTTTCAAAATTTTCACTATTGAATGCATTCTTGGTATTTAAACGTACTGAATGAACTATCGAATAATGAGAATAAATATCATATCTCCATTTATAAGCATACACCTCTTTTTTATTACCATTCTCATCATCTGAAAATATCATATCTTTTATCTCTTCCTGTAACTGGATAGGTTCATAAGTGTTTCATATAAATATCACTGGCATATCCTGCGCCAATAAAATATTTATCTGAGATCTAACATTTTCATCACGAGTTTTGTAAAATTGATTAATCAAAGAGTTCAATATAGGATTTCTATACCTTGAAGGATTTAGAAGAGGATCCTCAGTTCAGAACAATGGTAACACGTCCTTTCTACTTCACAAATCAATCGTTCAAACATAAATATCATATGTTCACATAAGAAGTTTTCATTCTAATTCTTCTGCATTATAAACCGGTTCAAATACAAAATTTTCCAAAATTCAAGCATTTTGAAATATGTCTCTCATTTGCTGTATAGCAAATGCTGATGCAGGATCATTATAATATAATACATTCAATTTCCATTGATTGTCCTCAGACTTACTTGCTGATAATTTTTCAAAAACATAAATATCGATACTAGCAATTGTATACGTTTTATTTTTTATAAATCATGATACAGTAAAATTATTTACTCACACCTTCAAATTTTTTCAATTAATTAGTTTATAAAGAATCCTTTTATCACTAGTTTTATAATTCTTAGGACCCCACATAGATCAATCACTTGATGCTTTAACTTTGATATTAGAAAATTCATTACTAAATTTTATTTCCAAATCTTTGTCACCTTCAGGTTTTTCCAAGAAGAAAACAAATTTTCTATCCACTCCGTTAATCGACATACTTGAAGGCAATTCCTGCGCTCAAGAATCTTTCAAATCATTTGCATCGACAGCTTCATCATCTGACAAACTCATACGATTTATCATCTCCGCAACATTCTCACCCGCCGAAACATAATAATTTAGAAATTCTCAATCATACTCTTTCAAATACTGTTCATAACCTCACGTAAAAAAGTTATGATAAATTAATCATCATAAAGATCTTCTTAACCTTATATTCGCTTTTCATGAATCAGTATTAAAAAATACTCACAACAATTTAGAAGTCAAAACATTCTGACCCGTAAATCATTCTAATCAATTAATAGAAGTATACGCATCTACCATTGCCTTTTCATTTTTTCACTTCAAAAAATTTTCGAATTCTTCAAAACTTTCATAATTTTTAACTTGATAGTAGGCAAAATTTGTATCAGTACACTCATTTAGATCAAATATCAAACTATTCACATCTTTTGTCTGAGGCATTATTTTTGCACATCAATTAGTTACAGGGGAAACTGAAAAATAATTTTTATATTCCTCTAAACTCATAGAATCAACAATATGTTTAGGCAAAATTGCATTAGTAAAGAAATTCACATTATCAGAGTTCTTTGTAGGGAATGTAACTTTTACTTTATCATCTTCTAAAGCAACAGAAACAGAATTTCGTGCATTCAACGATTGAATTTCCCAACGATTTTTACGAACAATTTCATCATACGTAAAGAATATATCTTGAATAGTTACCGGTGTTCAATCTGACCGATTCGCACTTTCATCTGCAAGCCTCAAAACATAATTCTGATTATCTTCTGTATAAACTTTACAAAGATCCTGTGCATATGCTATATCTTCACCATCATAAATTCCGCTTTCTCACTGATCATTATCTCAATCTTTGTACAAATTCAGACAAGACCTAAAAAGAAATTTCTGATAAAAGACACTCTGATCATCACTTTTCAAATAAGGCAAATATGATACTTCATTAAAAATTCATTCAACAAAAGTTCATCCCTTTTTATCTTCCTGAGATCAAGTAGCTAATAAATAGAAATATCCGAAAATGAAACCAATTATTATCCAAGCAAGAAGTACAACCCATAAAAGATATTTTCAAACTCTTTTCCATACACTTACTTCGTATGGTGTATACCACATATTAATTTTCAAAATATAAAACTAACCAACAAATGGCATAAACGCACAAACACAAACAAACAAAATTCACGTAATCATTGCAACTAATTTCAATTTTCATTCGATAGATTTTTTACTTCCATATTCATTTCATCATGCTGAGAATCCACCTATTCAAAGTCAGATTCATCATTTTGGAGACATCATTAAAACACATGCCATAAAGACACATCAAAGTATTACCAAGATAATAATAAGAACTGTTTTCATTATTCAACAACACTAAAATGATAAAAAATTGTCTACGAATGATTATATGTATTGAATATAAAAATTCAAGCAAAAGAAAAGTAATCAATAATTACCAAAGTTTCACTAGAAATTAAAAATCAAAAAAATAAACTACGTTCAGATTTTTTTATTTTCCCTAATATAATATCATGTGAAGACGACATAGTATCGCTGCTCGTAAAGCAAGTGGAGATGCCGCTAAATCAAGAATCTACTCAATCATCTGAAAGAAGATTCAAATGGCAGCAAAAAACTGAGCAGATCCCAAAATGAATCCTGCACTTGAAATGGTTTTAGAAAAAGCAAGATACAATTGATTACCAAGAGATGTTATAGATAGAGCTATTTTGAAAGGATCAGGACAACTAGAATGAGAAGATATGAAAGAAGTGATTTATGAATGATATTGACCAAATGGCTCTGCATTTCTTATCAAAACTATTACATCAAATACAAATAGGACCAGCTCCGATATCAAAACTATTTTAACCAAATGAGGTGGAGCTATGGCTGAAATGGGAGCTGTTGCTTGGCAGTTTCAAGAAAAAGGTTTAATCGTAATCGATTGATTATCAGAAAAGTATGAAGATAAATGAAGACAAATGGAAAAAGTTAATCCATTCAATGATGAAGAAGTTGAAATGGCCATGATGGATTTAGCAATTACTGATGTAAGCGTAGAAGATTGAATAGCCGAGGTTTATACTGCAAAAACTGATTTCCTTACTGTAAGAAAACAAATTGAAGAACTCTGATACCATATCACTGAAGCAGATTTACATTATTTCGCAGACAATACAATAACCTTAGAGGGACATGATTTGGAAGTTTTCAATAATCTATTAGACAAATTAAACGATAATGACGATGTAGATCACGTTTATCATAATGTAAATTTAGATTAAAAAAATGTTAAATTACCATTCATACGAATCATTTTCAACTCAAGATGGACCATGAATCAGAATGGTATTTTTTCTACAATGATGTCCATTTCGTTGTCTATATTGTCAAAATCCAGATACGATTTCTACAGACAAAAACAAACAAATCTCTAAAGAAAAAATATTAAAACTTGTCTATAAAGAAAAAGAATATTTTTGAAAAGATTGATGAGTTACATTTTCATGATGAGAATGCCTCTTACAAATTAAAGAACTAATTCCAACATTAAAATTATTAAAAGAAAACTGAATCAATACATGCCTAGATACAAACGGATTTTTGTTAAATGATGATGTAAAAGAAGCTCTAAAATACACAGACCATGTTCTTCCTGACATTAAAGGAATGACTCCCGAATTACACAAAAAAATAACATGAACATCAAACTTAACACCACTTGATTTCATTCGTTATATAGACGAACAGTGAATGAATTATCGGATAAGATACGTAGTAGTACCCTGATTAACTGATAATGAAATAGACATCAAAAATTTGTGAAAATTCATACAATCACTAAAAAATTTCCAGAAAATAAATCTACTCCCATATCATACAATGGCAATAGAAAAACGAAAAAAACTTTGACGGGAATATCCATTAGAATGAACACCTGCAGCAATAAACGACAACATCCAAAAAGTAAAAGAAACTCTAAAAAATTACATTGATGAAAAATCAATCCAATAATAATATACCAATTCCCAGCTTATTTTTCATAAAAAAGAGTTGATTTTTTGAACAAATTAATTATACATAAAATGTCACGTAAAATTCTTTAAAAAAAGAATAGGTTTAGACACCTATTTTTAAATAAGCATAAATTAGCACCACTAATTAGTGAATACACTAATACAGAATATTACGTGATACAAAATTAAAAAATCATAAACAAAAAATCATAAAAAATTTATAACAAAATGAAAAAATTTAAAAAATTTCTAAAAGATTTGCTTTCAGTGATGGCAATCTCTATGACCATTTTCTTTATTATTATTTCCAATCCTCGGCAAACAATCAGCGTTTCCGATGAAGAATCTGCTGCTCAACTAGTTGACCCTAACAGTAAAGAAGTCCAAGTTAACTTTAGGTGTAGCTCTGATAAACAATTTGCAGATTATTTATCAAAATTCATGCAAACTAATAAAGACTTAGGTATTGAGAAAATTGACTCATCAATTGAAAACAACGAATTCGATGTAACTTTCAGAGTAGAAAAGTAAACAATGTAAAACCTCAAAACAACATTTCGAGTCGTTCTGTATTCACGGACGACTTTTTTAAAAAGTATATTTTTTTTTGCTTTTTGAGAATGTTTTGAATAAAATATATAAAGTTTTATTTTAATAAAAACAAAATGGCTAATTTAAAAAATGTAGAAAAAATTGCACAGGATATTAAAGATATCACTATTCAATGAGCAACAAATATTGCAAGGGAAGCATGCAAAATAATGCAACAAGAATTAAGTGCTTGAGGATTTACAAATTCGGATGAATTATGAAAATTCTTTAATAAAGCATCTCAAATGCTTATTAATGCAAGAGAAACTGAACCATTACTTCGTAATGCTATGAAATACACAAAATCAAAATTAGAATGATGAGCAGATTCTAATAAAATTGCTGATGCATTTTGAGAATATCTATGATGGATTGAAAGAGAAGAAAAAATCAGACCAGAAATATGATCAGATTTAATTCACGATTGAGATATCGTATTTACACATTGTCATTCAAAATCAGTAATTGATATTCTAGTAAAAGCACGGAATGATTGAAAAAAAATTCATGTATATAATACCGAAACTAGGCCACTATATCAGTGAAGAAAAACATCACAAGACCTTGTAAAAGCTTGAGTTCCTGACACAATGGTTGTTGATAGTTCAGCTTCATCTATAATAGACAACACCGTTTGAAATACAATTGATGTAAAAGAAATATTTCTCTGATCTGATTGTATTAAGCCAGATTGAAGTGTAATCAACAAAGTTTGAAGTTTTGCTATTTGATTATCTGCATGGAACTCATGAGTACCTCTATATGTAGTCGGAAGTTTATTAAAAATCGATGTAGTTGATAAAATATGAATAGAAACAAGAAGCGGAAAAGAACTTCGACCAGAAGCTCCAGAATGATTAGATATAGTAAATTTTGCATTTGATAGAATTCCTCATAAATGTATTACATGAATTATAACAGAATTCGGAGTTGTCAGACCAGAAAACTTAATGAGAGCCGTAGAAAAATATTACCCACGAATGCTCGAAGAATAAAAAATTTAAAATCGGATTTTTATTTGAATTTAAACTTAATATCAATATCAAAGATATTAAGTTTATTTTTATTTACACAATATGCGAGACTATATCATATTGCTGCGACATAATTTTATTGATTATTTCCCAGAAAAAATTCCTCCTATATTCATCGTACTCCTTGTAGGAGTAATTATACAATTTGTAAAAATTATAATTGATTCCATCGTAGAAAAAAGAATTTGTTTAAACCACATTTTTATTTCAGGAGGATTCCCCTCTTTTCATACTTGAGTAGCTAGTAGCGTAACAGTTTTAGCGTTATTAGCAGACTGAATTTGGAGCGTATCTTTTGCTATAGCTCTGACTTTTTCTATGCTTTTTGCTTATGATGCTATGAATCTAAGATATCAAACCTGAAAACATGCAGAATATCTAAACGCAATTAGAAGAGATCTTCAAGAAAATTTCTTAATGAGTGAACAGAAAAAATCAAAACTAAAAGAAAGACTATGACATACCCCAATGGAAGTAATGTGAGGTTTCATATTCTGAGTTATTTTAACTTTTGTATTCTATTATATCTGGTATGTCTAAAGGTTTAGTAAGTCAAAGACCATTTTCTCGTAAAAAACGCAGACAATCTTTTAGAAAAACACTAAACAGATCTGGCGTACCTATTCCTGAAATTAAAATTAGTCAAAAAATTAAAAATATTTTATCCCGATGAGTATTTTTCATATTAATAATTGTATGTTGAATTTTTATTTTAATAAAATCATTATTTTTTAAACCTGAACAAACAATTTCACAAATAAAGTTCTCCGAAGCTACACTAGCAACATACCAAGATATCGAACTATTCAATCTAATATCAAATGAAGTAAAATGAAAAAACTATTACATGTTATTATCCAACAAAGATAAATTGTTATCCGATATTCAAAAAAAATTTCCTTTCGTAGGAAAAATTGATCTACAACTTGAACCTAAACAAGAAGAAACAGTCGTAGAAGATGAAACTTTAATAACATGAATTAAATTCCCTACTATAAAAAAACAAACATTAAATGAAGAAGTTCCTCAATCATGATCTAACACAGAAGAACCCCAAATTCAAACTGAAACATCATCATGATGAATAGAAATTATTCAAAATAATTTCCCTCTCAAATCGTCTCGAAAAGAACCTGATAATTGATGAACCTTATGAATAGAACTGATGTACTATGATCCAGTTGTACTAGTAAAATTAAATGACAAAAAATTTGCAGTATGGAATGAAAAAACTTTTGTTGAAATGAAAGAATGAATGTTACTCTGAATTAGAGGCCCAGATGAAGAACCTCTATTCTTAATAGAAACTCCTCAATATTTAACATGATCAAATAGTTTGGATTGATTCTTCTTTGAAATAAGTTTAGAAAAATTCATGCAAATCATCTCTCTAGCCAAAGAAGAATTCTGAAACAATATGTTACGTTTTGTATACTTAGCATGATCTACTAGATTCGCAATATTCACATCAGATGACAAAACTTTATATTTCAACTTCCCAGAATTATCGAATATTGAAGAACAACGAAAAACCCAGATATTCAAGTATAATACACTCAGAGAGAAATATCCAAAATTCGAAAAAATAGAGAAAATAGATCTATGAGCACTAGAAGAAAATAAAACTATTATTACAAATTATTAAAGGTCTAAAATTTTTCCATCTTCAATTACTGCGCATCCATCTACGAAATATCCACCATTGAAAGTATCTCTCCTAATTTTTCAAATAACAGAAATTTCATCAGAAATTAAATCTGACTGACTACCCTTTCATCGAAACAATAAATGTAACAATTGATTTCATCGACGTGCATAAAGTTTCATATGTGCACTTCCATTTTTTCAAACCTTTTCAATCTTTTGGACTTGAAGGTTCTCGAATAAGAACAAAGGTTCTTCATTACATTCTCAAAATGGTTCAAATCTTTCCAAAAATTTAAAATTTCAGTTCGTCCATTCCTGTGGCAAAATCTTTGTATCAACAACCAAAACTTTTTCTAAATCAGATTCCTTTATTTTTTTCTTACAATAACTTTTCAACTTCTTACATAATTTATTTAAATTCTCTATCTTCACAGTCAATCCTCACGCTCATTGATGTCCACCAAAACGCTCTAAAATATCAGAATACTCTTTAAGCATATCAATTACACTAAAATAATCAGGTCACCTAAGACTTGCTGAAGCTGATCACTTTTCTTTATCAGATTTAAAAACTATGGATGGTTTATTATATTTTTCTGTCAATCTTCAAGCGATAATTCATATTACTCATTCATGAAAATCTGGACTTTCAGCAATCAAGATTGGAGATTCTACATCAATTAATTTCTCAGCAATTTTGAATCATTCATCCTGAATTCTCTTCCTCTCCTGATTGATGGCATCCATTTTATCCAAAAATTCTTTCTGCTCATCTCATTCATGCAAAAATACATTTAGACTATCATATGGAGACTGAATTCTTCATCACGCATTAATTCTAGGTCAAATCACAAATCAAATATGATAAGTATCTATCGGAGATTTAATATTCAAATACGACAAGAATCATTGTAGTGATTTCGGTAAGTTATCAGTATGACGATTCATCAGATCTAATCCCCTCTTTACTATAAAACGATTTTCTCATAAAAGTGGAACCAAATCGGCAACCGTTCCAATTGCAACTATAGGCAAAAAGAAATTAAAAATCTGATTTTTTCTTTCATTTGTAAAATTACATTTAGACAACATTGCAACGATAACTTTAAAGGCCACACCTACTCACGCTAATCATTTGAATGGATAATCAGGAGAACAATTTTGATTCAAAACTGCAACTGCATCAGGCAACTCATTCAACGGTTGATGATGATCCGTTATTAATAAATCTATTCAGATTTCTTTTGCGTATTTAGCTTCTTCTATAGAAGTTATCCCATTATCCACAGTGATAACCAATTGTACTCACTTACTTTTCATTTCATCTAAATGATAATCCCTAAGCCCATATCCATCCTTCTGTCTATCAGGATACATAATACTCACATGTGGATATTTCAGAAAATAACGGAAAAATTTATATAAACAATAGCTAGCAGTTACGCCATCTACATCATAATCTCCAAAAATCATAACCCTTTCATTATTCTTCATACTTTTCATAATATGTTCCACAGCCTTACCCATTCCTTCGATTTTGAATGGATCTATCCAAGTGTGCTGTAAAGTTGGCTCAAAAAATGCTTCATAATCTGAAGCAATTTGCCTGATCTCAAGCAATCTTTCAATCAACGTTTTATCATATGATTCATTGAGTAATTTATACTTCATACATTAATTTAATCAATTCAAAAAAACTGATTTGAATGTATAATTCCACAAAAGAATTTCAATAAAATTTAACAAAACAGCCATTGACAATAACATAAAAAAATATATTATATATGCGCCATATTTACCACAAATTACTATTTAACCATGGAAGAAACAAATACTCCAAAAAATAATAACACACCTAAAAGATATTTGCAAACTTTCATAATTGCAACTTCAATTTTTTTAACATTATGAGGCACATCGTGTAATAATTATTTCGAAAGATATGAAACAAAAGACAATATAGAGAATAATAACGCAGACATCACAAGAAAAGATAATTATATCACAAGCGAAGATGACCTTGAAAGAATTATCAGTTGAAATGAATACATTAAAGAATAATCGTATTACTACAAAACATATAACATCGAGTTCTACCATTAGACAAAATTGTATTATTTCCTTTTCCTAAATTTAAAATTATGTTTCCAGAAAATTTTTTCATATTCGCGCCAATCAAGGCAACTCTGTATGTAATCTTTATACTTCTCAGAAAATTCATCTATCAAAATCATTCGTTCTTTATCTTTTTCTTCTCTTTTAGTAACAAAATCCAAAATATTTTTTGAACTCAAAAACTGAAAAATTTTAACGAAAACTTTACCTCATACAACTTCATTAATGAAATATCAATCTAATCTAAAGAAAAACTGCGAATACGAATAAGATGAGGTTTTTCTCTTAGAAAAATTAATATGATATTTATCAGCGATATTCCTACATTTTTTCTCATCTTCCCCAATAAATTTAATATTGCATTTGTAAAAGTTTAATAGATTTTCTACAGAACTATCCATTTTCAAAGAATTTAATAATTTTTCACTTTTCTCATCTTCTTCCAATGATAATTTGGCTATTTCTTTTTGTATATCCGTTCAACTTTTCAAAATTTCTAAATACATATTTTTCTCATCAGTTTTTTCTTTTTCATTTTTTGAAATATAGTTTAAATTTCACTGAATTTCTTTAATTTTTAATTTTAATCAATACATAAAAACATTTATAATTTCGTACGGAAATTCTGTCGAATGTTTATCTCATTTTTTAGTTACATATGTTCAAACTCACTGCCATCACATATCTCCACATTCTCATTCATAATATGAACCATCTTTGAAATAGTATCTAGCCAATCAATTTAATTTTCAATTAATCCAATTTCAATCATAGTATTCTCAATTCTTCAATATTTTTTTTCACTTCTTTAATTCTCAATTAACATAATCTCAAATACAAACACTTCCATCAGGAAATGTTGTTTTTCATTCTCAACTAAGTTTTCAATCATTAAATACTCATTCAAAAGTAAATCAGTTAGAAGTTATCATTTTTCAAGTTCAATCAAACCCATTATTTCAATTCTTTCTAAACTCTCCCTCCATACATCATCAGCTAGGTAAAATTTGTTTTTCAAATCTTCAAGCTATTTTTCAATTTTTAAATTCTCATTCATAATAATATCAATTATTCATCTTCATAATTCACTTTCAATGTGGATTTCAATTTTTAAATTCTCATTCATAATACGAGCCATCTGACCATTTTAATCTTCACTTTCAGTTTGCTCAAAAAAATTTACTCCAATCTCATTGATAAACACGTCAATCTTTCCGTTTATATAATCAATCTTCACACTTGGGCAATGTATAACAATTTATTAAAAAACATGATGTAAAAATAAGCAATACTCAAATATTCCATGCAAATGAAAGATCATTTGCGTCTGAATTATCTCTCACCAGAATATGCATAATTACATATACTATTACGAAAATTCAGAATAAAATAATACATAAAAGAAGTACATATTTAAAAAAATAAATCCAATTTTTACATTTTGTTTTTAACATATTTTATATATTACATAAATAAATATACACATCATTATATCTAACAACCATAAAAAATGCAAAAAAATCGCCACTAAATCACTTGAAAGCTCTTCACTTTTCAATAAAATTAGTCTCATAAAATTCTGAAAAGAAAATTTATTTACTCAGTCAGATTAATGCTAGATAAATTAGAAAAAATCATCGCTAAATATGAATCACTAAGAGAAGAATCGCTATCACCAGAAGTTTTTCAAAATCCAGAGAAATCTAGAGCAGTAAACAAAGAGTTATCATCACTTGAAGACACATATAATATTGCCGTTGCATATAAAAAAGCATTAGAAACACAAGCAGGTGCAGAAGAAATTCTTGCATCAGAAACTGATGAAGAAATGATCGCAATGGCTCAAGAAGAACTAGATAACGCTAAAGCTGAAATTGAAGACCTCGATAAAAAATTAACCATCGCTCTCCTACCAAAGGATCCAAACGATGATAAAGATATTTATCTAGAGATTCGCCCTGCTGCATGATGAGATGAGTCAGGATTATTTTGAGCTGAACTTTTGAAAATGTATCTATGATTTGCACAGAAAAAATGATGGAAAACTGAAATAGTTGAAGAACAGCTTTCTGATATAGGTTGAGTAAAATTTGTAATGGTTAAAATTACATGAAAAAAAGTCTACTCTTTAATGAAATTCGAATCATGAGTACATCGCGTGCAAAGAATTCCTGAAACAGAATCTCAATGAAGAGTACATACTTCAACCGTAACTGTTGCAGTTATGCCTGAAGCTGAAGATGTTGATATTCAAATCGATATGAAAGATATCGTAATGGATACTTATGCTGCATCTAGTAACTGATGACAGAACGCGAACAAAAACCAGACATGAGTTAGAATTCACCACATCCCATCATGATTAATTGTTAATATCTGAGATTCTAAATCACAGATTCAAAATAAAGAAAAAGCCTTTGCAGTTTTGAAGTCTAGACTATATCAAATTGAATTGGACAAAAAACAAGCAGAAGAAAAAAGTCTGAGATGAAACCAAATTTGAACATGAGATAGATCAGAAAAAATTAGAACTTACAATTTTCCACAGGACCGTGTGACAGACCACAGAATTCATGAATCATGGTCAAATTTGCCAAGTATTATGGCAGGAAATATTGATGACATTATGGATAAATTAGTATTAGAAAACCAGACTAAACTTTTAGAAGCTAGCATGAAAGAATAATAATGTGACTACAAAAAAAACTAAATAAACGAGTAATTAAACTAGCTATCGGCAGCAAATATATTTATGAAATTGAAGCAGAAGAAAAAATAAAATGATGATTCGAACCAGAAACAGAAAGATCTAGTAAACTAAAATCTTTCATCCAAGAATGAGTGAATGAAATGAAGAGAGAAATGAATAAAAAATATGAATAAAAAGCTGCTAATATATTTCCACTTTTCATCTACACGATTTTTTATTAATCAAATTTTCCATTAATCAAACTTCAAAAAAATTTTTAATTTACCACCTATAAATATATAAAAAAAGTAAAGCCATAACCAAAATTGGGACAATAAATACAATAATCCACCAAGGCCAACTTCTTTTAAATGCGTGATTTCATGGACGCTCCTCTTTTTTGTATTTATATACTACATAAAAACATAGAAATATAATCAAAGATATAGTGAACAATACTCAAACATATTTAAAAATCCACCATCAATATACATCCCAAAATGATGGATATTGTATACTTGGTGGATATATAACCACTTTTTCATTTGGTATATTATGAACTGTTACCATGCTAATGATATACAAATAATAAAATGCTATTTCTACTTTTATACAAAAGACTCCTTAAATTATTCTACTAACAAAAGTAAACACATCACCCCAATTCAAATCACAAAACACAATGCCTGTAATAATGACTGGCTAACTTTTGGATGCTTATGTAATTCTGGAATTAAATCCGTTCATGCGATATATATAAACAATCACGCAGAGAAAGGCATCAAGAATGCTGAAATATCTTCCACGTATCTCTGTAAAATCAAAGCAATCACCACTCCGAAAAATGCAGTCAAAGCTGAAAGAAAGTTCAGTTTTAAAGCTTTAGCTTTAGAATATCATCCATGAATTAATACTCCGAAATCTCCAATTTCCTGTGGGATTTCATGCAAAAGAACTGCTAAAGCTGTAGCGATTCCAACTGGCATAGAAAGTAAAAAAGCTGAAGCTACGACCAATCCATCAATAAAATTATGTACCATATCTCCGACCAAGTTCATCTGTGCAAATGAATGCTGATGGGTTGCTGTAATAGGTAAATGGCAGTGATTCCAATTGATTATCTTTTCAATTATAAATCAGAGTAAAATTCCTCATAATATATATAATGCCACGATTTCTGAATATCCATACTGCTCTACAGTTTCTCATAACAAATGCAAAAATGCATCTCACATCAAAGTTCCAGCAGAGAATGCTATAAAATAAATCAGAATTTTTTTGAGTTTTTCTGTAGAAATTCAGAGTGTAACTATTCCAATCAAAGATACACAGCTGATTATTAGTACACTTACAAATGAATAAATTATAGCCGTAGTCATATTCAAAAAATTTTATAAAAATAGTAAATTTACAGTAGTTAAAGATAATCTAATACTGTTAAATATCAAGATATGATTTGAAAATTTAAAACAAAAAAATTACTCAACAAGATATAATTTTCCATTACACTACCATTTTTAAAAAAAATATTTGCATTTTCAATAAAAAAGATTATAATTTCATCATCTAAAATATATCATTTTTAATATATTCTGGATGACAATATGAAATATTTAAAAAAATTAATAGATTCAAAAAATACAGTTTTTACAATATCAGAACTGAAATTTTTATTTAATATAAAAAATTCTACACAAATAAATTTGATTATGCAGAGGATGAAAAAACAAAATATAGTAAAAAATATCTGATACGGTATATGGACATTAAATGATTATGATAAACTAGAACTATGATCTAAACTAAGAAAAAATTCTTATATATCACTAGAATATGTCTTACAAAAAAGAGGAGTAATTTTCCAATCCTATGAAAAAACTATTACGTTAGTTTCCAACAATACATTTACTAAAGAAATTGATTGATTAAATTTTGAATACCACAAAATAAAACCAAGTATTCTAACTAATCCATTATGATTAATTTATACATGAAAATATTATATAGCAACTCCTGAAAGAGCTGTTTGCGATATGATTTATCTATATAAAAATATTGTTTTTGATAATATCCAATCATTAAATACAGAATTATTATCTGATTTATCAAAAATCTATCCACATACTACATCTTTATTAATTAAAAAACTCATTAAAAATGTTAAACCAAGAAAAGCATAGAGTAATAATGTTTCAAATCATAAACGATATTTTTGATTCTGATTTAAAAGATGTTTTAGCTTTTAAATGATGAACTCTTGCATATTTTGTCTATCAGTTGCCGAGATTTTCTACTGATTTGGACTTTGATATCATTTCTCCATGCGAGAATATAATAGAGAAAGTTGAAAATATAGTTAAAAAATACTGAACTATTAAAGATAAAAAGGATAAACAACATACTTATTTTCTTTTGCTAGATTATTGATCAGATGAACATAATATAAAAATTGAGATAAGCAAAAAACAGTATAAAAATACTGAATATGAAATAGTAAATTTTTTCTGAAAACAAATTAGAGCTATGAAACCATCAAGCATTTTCGCACATAAATTAGTAGCATTGAGTGAAAGAATGAAAAATAGAGATTTATTTGATGTTGACTACTTCTTCAAACAATGATTCCCTGTAAATAAAGAAATTATTACAGAAAGAACATGATTAACTTACAAAGAATTTTTAGAAAATTTATTAGTAATAATCCCCAAAGAATTTAAACCTAATACAATTTTGGCTGAAATATGAGATTTGATTACAAATAAACAGAAAGATTTTATGAAAACAAAAATGGTAGATGAAGTACTATGATTTATAAGACTAGAAACATTTAATAATAGTGCCACAATAAATATATGAACAATCTCTTTTTGGATAGATGCCAATAAAGTAATTTACAATGATAATAAAGATTCTGTAATTTTCACTATGAATCCTGAATGATGAAGCATTTTTATACATAAAGATGAAAATAATATATTAAATGTAGCTTACGTTGTACTATGAAAATGAAGAATAGACATAAATCATGACGTATCGGATTTAGATTCATGAGTCGCCCATATGCTTACTTTCACACGGAATATAAAAGATAAAATATGTTTATACCTAGATTGAAAATTAGTCGCTGAAAAAAAATGTTAATTCTATAGCCAAATTAAAAATTTATATATTATTTTAAGATAACTCAATTACACAGTTAAATATCAAGAGAGAAAAAGAAAAGAGCCGTTTGGCTCTCTTTTAAAAAATTTTATTTTTTATAATATTTAGCAAGATTAACCGTAAACTCAGTATAATCGTTAGATAACTCACTGTATATTTTATATTCGCTGTTTCGGTTGCTCCACATGGAATTATACTTGTCCGCACCATGTATTCATTCATAGAAAAATACATTTCAATCATCAATATAAAAATCATTTTGTATACTTAAAATATATGAATAAAGTTCAATATTAACATCTGACCACCTTTCTATTCAACTAACAAGATTTGAAAGTTTTTTTAAAACATTTTCCATAGAATATGGTGTATCAACATTAAGTCTCGAAAGATGTCATTTATATTTATCCAACATTTCTGAAAAATCTTCTAAGTATTCGTTAGAATATAACTTGTATCCTTCCCAATTTGAAATAATATTATTTAATTTTGAAACATTTTTTAAATCATAATTATTTTGAATAAATAAGTCTCAAAGTGAATTTATGTTGTTATAATACTTAGTAGCTATTAAACTCAGTTCATTCATTGCCTGTTGATATTCTTCATCTCAGTTTAAATTTTTTGCATTATCCAAATAAGTAGTCACATCACTCATAGAAATATCTCAATCTTTTTCAATTATTGTATCAAAATATTGATTATTAGTTTTTTGAATTTTGGCATATTTAATTTTATCAAATATAATCGGTCAAAGAATAAAAGCTATAATACATATAACAACCCAAAATCGGATATTTTTATACCAAATTATTAAATTTTTATTTTGATCATCCATTTTAGAATCCACCTGACTTTTTATTGAAAGGTTTCAATCTAATTTCTCATCACAAAATGGACATTTATCAGCGATTACATCAACGTCATTCATACAAAAAGGACACTCTTTTTTTAAGGTTTTAATATCCTCTTTTTTCTTTTCTTCTTTTTCTAAAAATTCTCAGCAATAGCGACATTTAATCGCTCAATCTTTAATTTCTTCCGCACAAAATGGACATAATTTGTATCATTCTTTCATTATAATTTTAATAACAAATAAAAAAGACGACTGATATTACCGAGTCGCCAAACCTATTTTCTTTAAATCGGATTTCGCAATCAACGAAGATAAAGAAACGATAATACCAATCGTCTTACCTTGTTAATTGCGAAATTCTTGTGAATCCCGATTAAATAGATTTGGCCCTTAATTTATAAAATTCCTATTAAAAAACGCAAGAGAAAAAATAAATTCTCTTGTTAAAAAAACCCTCTTGAAAAAGAGGGGTTTGGGGAGATTTGCTATTTTTTACGCTTCAGTATCTTCTTCATAATTTTCTCCAGCATCACTACTTTCCTCCACATCATCTTCTTTATCTTCCTCTGGATTAACTGGGACTGAAGGAACTACACCAGGAATTGTGAATAAATTATCTTGTTCTTCTGGTCAGTTTTTCTTCTTTTCATCTTTATATTTTCTATTCTCATCTTTTTCTTCCCATGGACGATAAGCAATAGCTATCGCTTTATCAGAAATCT